>Ga0209489_100494_pt1 | contig 73988 bp, 46 predicted proteins | sample SiratrowhiteBW_FD_187527 | JGI IMG/M metagenome (GOLD analysis project Ga0209489, IMG submission 187527) | Root nodule microbial communities of legume samples collected from California, USA - Siratro white BW (SPAdes) (version 2) | ecosystem: Host-associated > Plants > Roots > Nodule | place...
TCAACATATATATATATATATATACTTTTTTAGTGTAAAAAGGTGTTCATTATACACTTAGACAGAGTTATTATAGTACAAGCCATGTATTCCTAATTAAACTACAAAACTAACAGAATGTCTCTCGTTTTTTTTTTTTTTTCAAAGTAAGTAAAATATAAAATTTTATTTCAAATATTGTTTCTAATAAATTTCCTATAAAATAAGACAAAAGGATTATGAAATAAGGATGCTTACAGTTTATTAGATTATTTAGTTAAAAGTAATAATATTAAGGATGTTCAAACAAGGGATTCACTTTAATTTACTTTATTTTTCCTTTAAATAAACATTTATTAACATAATTTGTTTTCCAAAAATCGACGTTTATCCTTTCCCAAATTCATAATAGACATTCAACTTGTCTGGACGAGCCTTTTTTGATAAGTTTATTTAAAAAAGATGTCATTTTTATAAGTTAAAATTAAGTTATATATATAAGTTAATTTTTATAAACTCTTTCATATAAATTTATTATTTTTTAAATTTATGTATAATATATAAAGAAGTTAATTTTATTATTTTTCTCTTTTAGAAACGTTTACGAATAAACATTCATGCATTTCTACTTTCTTTCTTATTTATTTTTTTTTTATTTTTTTAAGTCTTTTCAAGTGAGACAGGAGAAAACAATGATGGTGACTCTCGTAGACCATGAAACTACAACCATGATGGATACCAAATAATCTTCTTGGCACTTCCTACAACTACGAGCAAGTTAGCATCTGCTAAATCTATATATAAACCATCTCAAATAATCTTCTGTATATATACCAAAAGATCTACTCACACACTACAATTTTCAAATCTATTTTTTTAAACATGGTTGTGCAAACCAAACTTATTCTACTTGTGGCTCTCTTCCTCCTCTGCTTCATCCCTATCCATGCTAGAGGTATAGATTTAATATTTTATTATATAATATACATCATAGTATATTTTGGACTAATATTAAGATCATTTTCTATGTGCAGCACGAACACCGAAAGAAAAAAGCAATATGGATGATGAATTTAACCCAAAAGAAGGTAAAGATAACGCAAACGATGTGTTCTCAATGGATTATAGTGCAGCCAGAAGGAAGCCACCAATCCACAATTTGAATTGATCGAAACTTTGTGCCATTATTTATTTCATATACTTGGAATATTGTAACATATTTATTCCAGAAGAAATAAGTTCTATATTAAACAAAGATGAATAATGTGAATAATATAAAATTAGAAAAATTCATAAACCTATTACCTAAGATTGTGAATTGAAAATGTGATAAGCTTGATCTTTTTATATTAACTTGCTATAAACTTAAGCACATATAGTCATGATATTGTAACCTATATATATATATATCCTGTAGTATACGGGAACTTTTAAAATTATTTAAATCTATATTCACCAACTAAATATCTTCTACTTATTATGAATTTTGTCTCAAAAGAGATGTAATTTGATCTTTTTACAACAACTTTAAACTTTACTTGTAATTCGATTTTCTTTTAAAGTTTTGTATCGATTTATTATTTAATATATTATAACATGTTAAAATTAGTTATTACTTATTCAATCTCAGTTCAACAACAATGAGTAAACTAATATGAGTCGATATCATCGATTCAATTATCAGTTCATTTAAAACATTAATAATAATAATAATAATAATAATAATAATAATAATAATAATAATAATAATAATAATAATAATAATAATAATAATAATAATAATAATACAGACTTTTTGGTTACTTTTTTCATTGAATTAGAAAACTGTGGTTTCTATGCATAAAAAATTATAGTTTCTTAATGAAACCTCCTTTTTTAAAGAAGTCTATTATGGCCCCGATGTGTTGTGAGTAAAATGAAAATGAAAATGATTAAAAGTATATGTATTTCAAAATACAATGATCTAAAAAACAAAAAATATAACTACAAAGAATTTATGAAACATCTAATATATAAAACTACAGTCATATGAAATGTTATTTATTTAAAAATAGATATAAATTATTTATTTAAAATTACATATCATACCATGTTTTGGCATGAAAGTTTGTGTTATAATTTTATTATTTATTCTGCTTAAGTAAAAGGCATAAATATAAGTCACAAGTAAACATTTCGTAATAACATTTCGTTAGATTATTCTGTTATCTTTCATATATATATATATATATATATCGATACTAGGCATTGTAAAGAAAAAATCATCTGAGAATATCTCCTAATTTTATATTATAAAAATTTCATTAATACTACCCCAGGGCAGCGATAATGTCTCGTAAACAAAAATTAATTACAAATTGAGAAATAAAACTAATGAAAAAATGAAGCAAACTATTTTACTAAAAATCTAGACATTTGAACATGAATTTTATGTAATATAAAATATTAATTAAACAAGTGTTATTGTGATAGATGACATTTGAAAATTAGTTTTATATTTGAAAAAACAAATTTTGAGTTCAACTATTTTTTAAATTATCAATCCATTAAAAAACAATTTAGTATAGTTTTTAAAATAACCAGGCAGTGAGGTCATGCAGGGATAGAGAAGGAAAAAAAAAAAAGAAGAAAAAAAATTCATAGTTCACAAAACAGAAACTGGGGATATGGGTTCAATTTTTTGTACGGTACTACATATTTATATATAGATATTTTTGTCAGCATTATATATAAATTATGATAAAAGTCAATAAATCATAATCCACAATAGTTTATAATTAGATGATAAGATAAAATATTCTTTATATTTTAATATTTCTTTAAATTAATTAAGCAAACCCTAAAATATATTCTTCTAGAACATCAATTTAATCGAGTGAAGTTTCTAAAAGTTAGTGGTTTCTGCTGCAGTCTGCAACTGTAGCTGTTGAGAAAATGAGTCTGCAACTAAAAAGCTTTTGATGGGCTTAACCACAATAAGGGAACAAAATTAGAGGAGCAAACAAAAACAACTGAAAACCATTGCAAGTATAGTTATTCATTCTTTCATTACCCTCCTCAAAAGATTGTGAAACAATTTGGAATAACCTCAGCATAGTTCATATACCACTCGTGGTGAGTTAAGATGGCAAACCATGGTCTCCTGTGATTCAGAAATAGCAAACCAGTGCATCTTGTGAACCCAGAACTTCCCAAAGAAAAAGAAAGGATTTTATTCAGTTCAGTTCCTTGGAATTCTCTCATAAAAGAGCAAGCTGGCCTCACTGGAAAGAACATCTTCCACAGAAACAGCATGCACTTGAGAATCTGAAATACAAAACCAATGCATTGGAGTTTGATTATGGTCATCATCACAGACATCTTCTGAGGATTTCCCTCTTACACTTCTGTAAACAGTGTAATGCCCACTTCCAGCTTTACCAAAGTGTTCCACAACAGAAACAAGTTGATACAAACATGTTTCTTGAGAAACCAAATCACAAGAAGCATCTTCCTGCATAAAGCACAACATAGTGAGAATATGATAAAAAACACCAACCACCTGGGGTGTGTTTGGGACAATTACGAAAATTATATTATTATAATCAGAATTAGTTTTTGTTTGGGTAAGTTTAATAAAAAGTGGTTTTAAGATAATTATTTTCATTTAAATGCTAAAAAAATCAGCTTTTACATAGAAAGGGAATGTAAAGAGCTGACAAGGAAAAAAAAATGTTAAACAACAATAATAAACTATATTTTCAGATTCATGATGGATAGATACATGAAGCTTCTTTAAAGGGGGCATGTTATGGACAGAAACAAGATGCAATGATACGGGATTTCAAAGTTCAGTGTAAAGTAAATGCATCAACATAAAAAAAAGAAAAATAAATAAATAAAAAACTTAAGCCAACCTTGTCATTGGATTGCATATGTGCATCTGAGTGAGTACTTTCTGAAGTACCAGAGCAGGGAAATACAGTGTCACTATGAAGTTCCAGTTCATTGGTAGAGGAGACAAATCTATCATCAAGAGCATCTGAATTTATCTGCTCCCTCCTTGCTTCATCAAGGCCACTAAATTTCAATGTTCTTATCTTGGATTGCATATCAGAGTGATTTGGCAAAATATTTCTTCTGTTGTACTTCAAATTTAGTGACAAACTTTGTACATCTATGTCCTGTGTCTTTACTCCCAGCCAAGTTGTCATGAATGACGACACATCCAAAATCAACGGAAAAGAAATATGGCCCTGCATTACCATATCATGACAGAAAATTAACCATGAAACCCAATGAATATTCATATGCTACACCTCAGTTATTACCATCTATTTTTCAGTTCATTGAATCTATAATATATAAAACAGTCAAGTTTACGTCATAAATAAAAGCACAATCAAATTGGCATTAGGTCCAGGGAACATTTCTTTTCCTTTTGGAAGGGGGAGACAAAAACAAAGATAAATCCAATATGTCAGCGATTCAAGTACCTGTAGTTTGACTAGCTCTCCAAAGACATTCATAGAAACTCTTTTCAACTGGATGCATAAAATCTGCAACCAGGCAATCATGTTTCAGTAGTTCAGACATTGAACCACAAAAGAAAAAAGGTTCTCAAGAAAATTAGAAATGCTTGATCAAAAAACAAAGTATGCATACCCTTGGACACCGAGCAATACTTAGCTGCTTTAGAGTATGTGAAAACCTGTTTGACCAAGGTAGTTTATCGAGATTATACATTTTTCGGCAATCACAGATTTCTCGATCAGAGCATCTCCGTAGTTTTTCAAGCTCTACCTGAGTAACAATGGCACAGAAATCATATTGGACAACACAAAGATTAGTCGCTTGATTCGGCAACCGCCAACTATGCATCCCTAAGCTGCCTTTATCAATCTCTAAATGAATAAAATTCACACAGGGAGGACCTCATTTCCTTCCATTACAGAAAGATATTTGATTGCGGCATTATGCCAACAGTAGCTGCACCGATAATTTTCAACATGTTCGGCAACAATGAACTGCTTCAGGCAATCCACCAGTGTACAACCAAATGTCTGTAACATGTCATATTTAATAATCAGGAGCTAAGGAGGCATGCAGAACTTCAATTATAAAAGAAATAACATTGAAGCTACAGTTGAGTTACATTAGTTTCAAAACTTACTATGGTGGAACTATCACTAAGCACAGGTGAAAGAGGCAAACAATCAAAGTGTTCCAAGTTAATTGAGATCTGCACTGAATAAATATAAAGTTAAAAAAATAATAAATGAATGTTACAAGAGATATTATCACAATTACACTGAGAATAATGATAGAGGAAACTGAGAAGTTATTTTAAAAAACAAAATAGATATTATGCAAAGCTAAATAGTAGTCAACACAGCTAAACATGCAGCCAATAAGTACACTATCAAGTCATTAGTAACTTTATTGCAAGTTTGGAGCAATTAAGTTAGTTCGCGTTAGTCATTTGCATAACTTGCACGTCAAAGTAAGTCATTAGTAGCTTCTAGAACCCAAGTCATATCATCCTATAACCTTATTTCCAATATTTTTCTTCATTGCTTACAATTTTTAAATTAGTGATACGAACTTGGATATTATGGGGTGCCTAAGTCCCTCAATAAGTAATATGAGATGCTCGGTAGAGTAACCTCACTTTTTCCTAGAAGTTTTACCAAGAGGCTGGGATGTTACCCTATGATCTCCTTTAGCCAGTCTCACATTACAATTACAAACAAAGACCATGCAGTGTATATCCAACAAAGCGGAAAATTTAATTGTACTGCATTGAGAAAAGTCCCATGTACCTGGGATGAACAACTTTGACAGGTCAAGCTGCTTGCAAGAATCCCATCAAAAGGTCCAAGGAAGAGTTGTTGCCAACGTTCCTGCTCACTTTGGCAGTCCCTCTGTATTGGAGTAAGAATTCTATTATTAGAAGCAAAAATGTCTGCTAAAGAACTCATCTTTGGAGCGTAACAACCTCCAAATTCTTCTCTCAAAGAGCATAACAGATGGAGAAACGCTTCAGCAGCATCCTTCAATAACAAAAACCAAACAAGATTGAGACAGAATTAAAACATCACTAAGCCACTAACCATGTGCTTGGTTCCACATCCAAAGCTCAAAATTTGCGTTAAAACATGGAAGTAGAAGCTATAGAGAGTAACTTCCACCCTGAACATTAAAGGTGGACGTGAGATGCAGTTGCAAACACACTATAAACCAGTAATTAAAACACAAAATCCTACCTGCTGACTAGTCAGATTAAAGTTTGGAATGTAATTCGACATGGCGAGCATAGTATTTCGTGGACTCAATGTAATCTTTTCCCCACTTACCGAACTCAGCCCTGCACATACATAGCACAATCACAAAAATCAATCTTTAAAGAAAATAATACAAGAAATCTTCTTCAAATAAGTTTATCCAAATGTTAATTTCAGCCTAGCTTATTCATTCACTTTCCTTATTTTTTTCTTGAATATGTTTATAGAGAAGTTTATCCACTTAGTAAAATTTCTTCTACCTTCCAATAAAGCAGCCAAAGAAAGTGAAAGAGGCATGCTTTCATCCAGGTCCCTATTCCCACACTCTCCCATCACGACGTGAAGAAAGCCCTGAAAGTAAAAACAGCTGGCTAGAGCCTGCAAGAAAGAAATAACAATAAAAATATATTTTTTTGCAGAATACGAGCATAAAAAATCATTTGGGGATTGAAGAAAGACAAGAAGCAACATCGAAAGTTTTTTACCTGCAAAACGACGTTGAGAAAGCAATTGTTTTGAAGGTTTTGCAAACCGGGAACAAAGAGAGACTGGTCGGAGCTACTATTATGCGAAGAGAAGGTTAATGGAATCCCCACTTTGCCATCTTTTAGTGCCAATATCGCACCCACTATGCCGGCGAGGCCACCAACCGTTACGCCAATCCAACTCATAGGGTACTCGTTAAACCTCATCTTCTTTCAGATTCCACTTTCCGTTTGGGATTTATCTGCGGCCAGCGATCGCTTCAGAACCAAACGGTTAGAGAAATAGAAAAAAGTGAAGGGAAATGATTCTCCAACTTCTTATGTATGTCTCAGCAAAAAATTAGACTCAGCAAATTCATCTCAGCTTGCTTTTAATCTTCTCTGTGGAGCCTCCTCTGTTCTGTGAGAAACATGTACACTGTGTTTAAAATACACGTTTTAGAGAACATCTCTTGTTCAGCCTTTTAATTTCATATGCAAAAAGAAAACTAAAAATAACTTTGTGAAGTTATTTTAAAAAAAAATGGAGCGGATCGGGCCAGTGAATTAAGACCGTTGTTGGGCCTGGGTGGGCCTGAGCAGTGTATAAAAGGAGGATCCATGTGTTTCTCCGCCCTCTTCTTCCTTCTTCCACTTTTCCTTCTATTTTCAATTTTCAATAATTGACGAGTCCTTGGGAGATCTCTCACTCGCCCACAATCCTACCATGGTACTCTTTCTTCTTCACGCTCCTTCCCCTTTTCACTCAATTCGTTCATGGATCGAAGCCATTTCAGATCTCTCTCTTTTCTTTGTTGCTGCATGCGCCTTCTACTCTTATTTCCACACTTCCACCGTTAATTTTGCCTCGCACTTGCTTTTTTCGTTCAGCGACTCTGCCAATGTTCTTCTAATTTTTCTTTTCTGAACCGAATTTCGACGATTCTTTTCGCTGACGGTTCCTCTGACAATTTTCTGTAGGCGAATTTAGACGCGGCGATAGAGCAATTGCTGAACGTGGAGAAGCAGATGAGACTCGCCGGTGACGTGGCAGGAACGAGAAAGGCGGTCACTGACATTCTGCAGCTCTGCTTCGATGCGCGAGCCTGGAAAACCCTCAATGACCAGATTGTCGTTTTGTCGAAACGCCGTGGCCAGCTTAAACAGGTTCTCGCTGCCGCTGAGCTTCGATTGTATTTTTTTCCTCATGTGTTGGAAAACCTCTTAGGTTACGTGAATCGCACAGTGGTTTTGTGTGAGGAGGTTTAGGGTTTTACTTGGCTCCGAAATATTGGTATTTGTTTGTGCATTTAGAGTGGGAATTGTTTACTTATAAATGTGTTTTTAGTAAATTCGGGCGAATGAATGACGGAAATTTGATTTTGACAACAAAGTATGTATATGAACTATCGGTTTTGATGGGAATGTTAGTTCTCTACTGTTTAGTTTCGGGCGAGTAGGCTGTGTAAAAGACCACATATATACATGAAATGTTTTCTGTTTGTTTCTGTAAATGGTACCAAGGTTTTAATTAGTAGTCGTAGATTCGTCGTGATCGTCGACATTGTAGAAAATTGCTGACAGATGCGATCATAATTAGTAACAATGCAGTCACGGAGGGTCCCGAAATCGTAATGTTGTGGCCTAATTCTTTTTAAAACCATTAATTGTTTATGAAGCATGGAGTTGTCTGTCATTAATGAGATGGTTCTATGTTTGCAGGCTGTAACAGCTATGGTACAGCAGGCTATGCAATATATTGATGAGACACCAGATGTTGAAACTCGCATAGAACTCATCAAAACGTTGAACAGTGTGTCTGCAGGGAAAGTGAGTGTGCTAATTTTTGTGCCTTTTGTTTCTTTTTAATCTTTTTTGTTACACCATCATGTCTTTTTAAATGTTGTATTGTTTCTTAGATATACGTGGAAATTGAGAGAGCTCGATTGATCAAAAAACTTGCGAAGATCAAGGAAGATCAAGGGCATATAGCTGAAGCTGCTGATTTGATGCAAGAAATTGCGGTCAGTGAGGATGTGCCATTTTTATTGCTTTTATGTGACCTGTATTTGTTTTAATATAACTAATTAGTTTTCAGCTTACTAATGGAATGGGTAATATTAACAGGTGGAAACTTTTGGTGCCATGGCCAAGACTGAGAAGATTGCATTCATTCTCGAACAAGTATGAGACATTTTTCTGTGTTTCTTTCTGTGATTACAGCAATAGCTGGCCATTAATTTCTTTTGTTGCAATTCAGTAGCTGACTTAAGAACCTTGTATGTCAAATTTTATAGGTTCGTTTGTGTCTAGACCGTGAGGATTATGTTCGTGCACAGATACTTTCTAGAAAGATTAGTCCAAGAGTGTTTGATGCCGATACATCTAAGGAAAAGAAAAAGCCTAAGGAAGGCGATAATGTTGTTGAAGAGGCCCCTGCGGATATACCCTCTTTGCTGGAGTTGAAGCAGATCTATTATGAGCTAATGATTCGGTAATTGAATATGCACTTCATGTTGCCCTCTTTTTCTTGTTCTATCATGATGCAGTTACAAGTATTGTGCCTTCCCTTGTATATTTTGCCATATTTCAAATCAAGTAAAAGGTGAAAAGCTCTTGCTTTTGGGCTTCTGTAAACATTGATGCTAGTCAGTCCAATATGTGCATTCTACATCTCCAAGAATAAGGCATAGTGCCAATGACTGTCTACCTGCAATATGTATTCACACTCTCTTAAGATCTCTTGCTTGCATGTTCTGGTTTCTTTAAATGCAATTGGGAGTATTAGTGCATCTAACGATTTATGTGTTTTCATTTTTAATAACTACGGGACTAACTTTTGTAAATATGGCCTTCTTTTCTTTTGCTACATGTTTTGATTTTATTCTCTGCTTGATGGTCTAGATTGGAAAATAATTTGTTGAAGGGTTAAATGAGCCTTGTTACTAAATTTCGAAGTTGAAATGGAAGAGTATAGTGAAAGCACCTGTGTCTGTGTCTGTAACGCCACTTCCTGTGCCCACCATGCTGAATTTTAGGCCAGCTAAACTGCCGCCATTTGGGATTCATGACTGATTTCAGATTCAATTCTGCAACTATCGTTAGCTCATTATCATGTTTGGATCGGATGGTATTTGGAGTGGTGGTAGAGCTTTTTTAGGTAGAAAAGCCTTGATTGAAACTCCTGTATGTTTGGTAAAATAACTGAACTGGAAAAATATTGTCACATGTAAAATTTTCAGGTTATTGTATAAGATCATTGGTTTTATGTTTTCCCATTTTATTAATAACAATCAATCATTTCAAATAGAAAACCAACTACTCTAAGCTACTTGATATTTCATTACCACCCATTTTCTGTAATTTTGTTGTAAAGAAGTGATATTTTAGACAATCCTGATGAAGTATATTCTCTTAAAATTATTTAAGGCCTAGTGTATCCAAACACTAAACATGTTTTTGTAAATTATTATAAAAATATTTGATAATTGATGTAATCAGTTATTAAACTATTCCTTTTCCAGAGCTAATTCACACGTGAGAAAAGCGCAAGATATTTCATAATTATCATAATTTTTTGAAGCATTGTTCAATTTAAAAAAGCATTTTTCTTCTAAATTTCAACAAGTCAGTGTTAAATATAGGAATAAGAGTTTTTAGTCTGTATATTTTATTTAAATTGTAAGGTATGTGATTGTGACCAATTCTAACTGTTATTAATATTATGATAAACATATTTTTCCTCTTGTGGTATTGTGTCTTGCGCTGAATTAATTGATTTTGAACGATAATGATAGGCCTACTTTGGCTCCTATCAATTATGTTCAATTCTCTGATAAATAAAACCCTTTTTATGTTAACTTTGTCCGATATATGTTCATAACAATTTTGTGTGTCATGTTGTGAGTGATCATATTTAGTATATCAACGTGCTTTATGTTGACTACCAAGGGTTTAAAAGACCGTCTTTTACATGGGTTTGGGACAAGCTATGATACCGTAGGCGGATTTAATTTGTGTCATGTTCATTGCTTTATGTATCAATTATCATTCATGCTGTTTGTGTTGTTTAGTTCTAGTTCATATGAACTAAAATTTTGAATGTGTCTAGGAAATGACTTGTAAAATTTGGCAATAGTAAAGTGTATGAAATTGCCACTGTTTTCCAAATTTGGTGCAATATATAACTTTGAGACTTGAAGTAATGTGAGATGATGTAGATGAGTGTTTATTTATTCTACCTTCATCCTACATATGTTTTAACTAGTTATTTTATGTTGCTACTATGATATTTTAAAATCTTAGTTGTCTGATGCTGGTTTTGTTTGTTTTTAAAGGTATTACTCCCATAATAATGATTATCTTGAAATTTGCCGGTGCTACAAATCAATATATGAGATTCCATCTGTCAAAGAAAATCCTGCGAAGTGGACTCCGGTAAGCTTTCTCCTTGTTTTATTTTTTCTACCTTTCCTGTTACAGTGAGATATGTTTTTCTTAATATTATTTTGTGCATGTAGATATTAAGGAAAATATGTTGGTACTTGGTTCTAGCACCGCATGATCCAATGCAGTCAAGCCTTCTGAATTCCACTTTGGAGGATAAGAATCTATCCGAGATTCCAAACTTCAAGTATGTTATCCTCAGTTTTATCATGCCTTCCAAATCATGTTTTACCTTTTATAGGATTTCCTTGTCATTTGGTGTGCCTATTGATGTATATTTTGTGCCTAGGTTACTTTTGAAACAGCTGATTACCATGGAGGTTATCCAATGGACAACTCTATGGGATACATATAAGAATGATTTTGAGAATGAGAAGGCCTCTGGGGAATCTTTGGGTGAAAAAGCAGCAGAAGATCTGAAGCAAAGAATAATTGAACATGTAAATACAAAAGAACTGATGCCATTATATTTGTTCTCAAGCCATAAATTTTGTTGGTTGGTCTTGTGTGATATGCTTTACTTTTGTACTTCTTTTTGCGAGCATTAATATGGAACCTTTACCTTTCAGAATATTCTTGTTGTGTCAAAATACTACGCAAGAATTACATTGAAGAGACTTGCAGAACTTTTGTGTCTCAGTGTACAGGTTTGTGATTCTAGTTGTGTGCTTTTAAGTTAAGTGTTACGTGGATTTTTTTTTTTTAAATGGTGTGCGGTGTTACACCTAACCTGCCACTGGAAGCTAGTGTTTCAGAGGAAAAATTATCATCTTGGTGGTTGGTGAGCTGCTGGAGTTTGCTTGCCACCTCCAGTGGTTTATTTTGTTTATTGTTGAGCTCCGTGTGAATATAGATGTTGTAACCGAATTTGTTTGATTTTCTTAAAATGCTATTTCTTTTAGTGTGATGATTCTAGTTTATACTTCATACAAAATTCAGGAAGCTGAGAAGCATCTTTCAGATATGGTAGTGTCTAAGGCGCTGGTGGCAAAGATTGATAGGCCAATGGGAATAGTCTGTTTCCAAACAGCAAAGGATAGCAATGATATTCTTAATTCATGGGCAGCAAACTTGGATAAACTGCTTGATCTTGTGGAGAAGAGTTGTCATCAAATACACAAGGAAACCATGGTCCATAAAGCTGCGTTGAAGGTTTAAGAAGGTCCATATCAGCAGTTACAATCACAGGTATGGTTTCTGTCCCTTTTCCCTCTCTTTCTCCTTCAAATTTTCTCATCGCAGTTATTAGAGGTGGTTGGGGGGGACACGAGAAGGAAGTTGGTTTAAGGGAAATGGTAGAATCGTGACTGTTCTCGGCTCAGTATTTCCTATTTTCTCATAATGCTGGTTTCTGGTAATTGCAGGGGCACCCTAATATCGACGTGATTTGTACTGAAGTTGCCTATTTCAGGAATGTTCTTTTAAATTGTCACCCACCGAGTTGGTGAAGAATTTCGTAGAACGCGATTCCTTTTTAATCTTATATTTGTGGCGCATGCGTTCAGGGTAGAGCTGGATATATGCATATTAGTTAGTAGCATTGTTGTATACTACTGGAACATCATACCTTACTACTGCCTCTGACAGGATCCTAAACGATCTTGATTGAAGCAGTCGCTAGAAATTGAGTGTTTGCTCATTTATATTCTTTTGCCTCGTTGATTTTTTCCCCCTCTTGTACGTTTTTTCTCTATTACATTTTGTGTGCAATTTGGACATGTCTCGCTTGAATGAGAATTTGCGGGCTGATTGCAATGCATCTATTGCTGAGTAAGTATTTCGGGATCTTCGAAGGCTACGTCGTTGGAGGAGTTTCGAGGGAAGATAGTAGTATAATCCCACTTTATTGTTTAGATTAGAAAAATAAGGGAAAAAGTATTATTATCAAATTATATCTTGAAACCAACGATATCTAGTCTTTTGGTTAACGGCTCAAATTTATTGCATGCTCATTTTTTCTTGTGCTTTGCACGTCACTCCATAATTTTTTTGTAAACGTGTGGACTGGGTCAATACATCAAACTCGTAAATAAATTAAAATTAAAATTGCCGTGCTCAAACGCAAGCCATAATTAAATTGTGACTCTTTCATAACTTCGATGTTTTTAAGTAAGTTATATCATTAGTAGACCATGGTATTTGGCGGATTCTAGAAACTTAAGAATCCAGGTTATCACAGTTCGTATTTTTTTGTTCTGTACTGAAGTTTATCACTTAGTCTTGCAACGCTTATGAAATGTCAACGTGCCGTCAACCTGAGCTGCTGACAGGGCACATTAGTACACCTTTTATTTTTCAAAATGAGGCTCAATTTTTCATGAAGGTGGACAAACAAAATGAGACAATGGTTTACTGCGAGGAAGGTCAAATCTTCATAATGTGTATTTTGCTTTATAAGTTGGGACTACATTGTTTGTCAATTTCGGTTATATACTATTGGAAATTTATACATTCAAACAATAAATTGTTGTCAGATTTATGTTGTTGGAAAGTGATATAGCCCAAAAGCAGACAGAAATTAATAGACAAATTTAGTGAATAATTCTCCTCTATTAGATTGTCTTGAACAAATGAATAAGAAGGGAGAGAGCAAAAATAAATAAATGCGATTTATATAACTATGAGCTGGAAGGATGGGAGGTATTAGTATAAGCAGCAGAAGAAGAAGAAGACCATAGGGGTAGGTGCGTAGCATAAGGGGAAGGAAGAAGAGGAGGTGGTTGGGGAGAAGCGCTAGTTGTGGAAGAAGAAGAGGAAGGTGAAGATTGAAGATGAGAAGCCGCCATAGAAAATGATGATGACACGGCAACCTGGTCATAGAGGCTCACGGGAAACTCATGAACATGCGAATAACAATATTCGTAAAAGTAGCCGGAATCATGTGAACCCCGAGGCTGAGGCTGAGGCTGCGGCTGAGTGTGAACAATGGGTTCAGTTGTAGACGGAATGGAGGAGAAAAGGGGTGCGGTGAAATGGGTGGTTGGTGGTGGCTGTGGTGATTGGTGTCTTAGCCTGACATTTTCAGGGAAGTTGAGTTTGGCCTTGTTGCCTCTGAAACGTAAGGAAGCTTCATCGTAGGCTCTGGCTGCATCCTCAGCGGTCTCGAATGTTCCTAACCACACTCTAGTTGCCTTGAATGGGTCCCTTATTTCCGCAGCCCATTTCCCCCACGGCCTCTGCCTCACTCCTCTGTATTTCCTCTTTGGTTCCCCTTCCACTCTCACCCTCTCTGCCCTGTACTCGTAATCATACACTGTATTCTCCATTTCTCTCGTTTCCCTTCTTGTTACCCTTCTTGAACCTTCACCAACTCCTTCTGCATTCCACACAAATCAAATCCAACGTTAGTTATAACAAAAACTATATATCTGTTTCCACTTTTCTATGATGTAACATGCTATCCTATATAAATATTATATTAAGTGTAGGCCCTCAACAAGAAAAAAGATAAAACAAAGCATTTTATCATTCTATAACATGTACTATATATTCAGTTTGGTGCTTACGTGTTGAAACAGTAGGGAGTGAAGTTCCACGTGGGAGATCAGTAGTACTGCCACCTTCCCTCCTTCTCTTGAAAACAGAGTTTCCGCAGTAAGATGAAGATGCAGAAGACGGTGTGCTTGATGTTATAACAAAACCATCACCACCACCAATTGCAGTGTTATCAATGCTTGGATGAAGAAGCGAGTGGTCGTGACCATGCTCCTCTCCACGGAGAACATGAGTCAAAGCAGAGATCATCACGGACATCTCCCTCTCCCTGTTCAACCCCGAATGCATCATTGGCATTGCCAACGAATGGTACTCTCTCGCTTCACCCTCCTTACCATGTTCTCTATCATTCGCCATATATCTTTTTGCATGCACCACCTAACCCTTTTCGTAGCCCGCAAAACTTGAATCGTCACTGCTTATTCACGAATGTCTGAGAAAAATGTGAGAACACAAAATACAAAAAAAGTCTATGGATTTTAAAAGTAACTTTGGGTTCGACCCTTCTGCTTTAACTAGTTTAGCAATGAGTTCATTTAAGAAACGTACAAAAGATTGAGCTTGGTGGATTAATGATGGTCAAAAGGGTGAGGTGTGAAACTGAAAACCAGCTTGCGTCTGTGTGGAGAGAACCAAATTGACGGTGCTCAGAATAAAGGTTACAATTGTCATGACCGACATCAAACTACAAAATCTTATTTTATTTTATTCAAGGATCTATCTTATGTACTTAATTATCAATTAATCATTCTAATAATGGCGGTTATTATCATAATTTAACTAATAGTCTCAACTTGTTCACATTTGAACAAAGACCTTTAAAAATTATGGTACTTTCACTTGCTTAATCAAGTTCCCCTGTTTACGCGTTAATTAATTTTTATTTGAGATCGCTTTTAATGAACATGTTTTCATTGCAACACACATCCACCAATTAAAAAGTTGTATATCTATTAAAGAGGGAACTTACACGGCCACATCAAGTGTTGAAATCAAACTTGTCTATTGACTAAATGCTACATAATGCCGTACGTTTTATCCAAAACAAAACCAGGGACCATCACCTACTTTTATCAAATTTTTTTCCTTATATCGTCCCATAGTTTATTCGATAATCTTTAATTTGGTTTTCGTAAAAATAAAATAATTATATATTTTTTAAATTGATTGATAACACTTTATTTCATCTCTAATAAAAAATATTCACGATAACAATATTAGTTAGTTTTCACATATATTAGTAGAAATATATAATAATAAATTAAAATATATTTAATCCTAGTTTTTTCCCTTCACTATTATAAAAACAGCTACTTGTCATTTAGTTTATTATTTACATATGTTTCGTACATTGCATCATTCAAATGTATACTTGATAATAAAAACTAAGTCATGTCACCATAAATTATCCATTGATGATCCGTTCTTTTACATTATGTATGACAAAAAAATATAATTATAGGTTGGTCACTTTTTTATACTATATTATCCATGCGAAGTATTTCCTAGTAATGAATTTTTGTCTACTATATATAAACTCGAAACCTAAATTAAGAGATCGAAACTAATAACAGTCAAGCTAATAACTTATTAATTTTTTTACTTCCTTTTAAAATAGTAAGTTTTACTTTTAACTTTTATATCTTTTTCTAATTTCTATAAATTCAATTACCAAAACTTATTTACATTACCGGCATGTGGTATAAATTAGAAAAAAATCACTGCATAAAAAAAATGGCATAAAAACCCCAATATGTTTTTTTTTTCAAATACAGACTCTTCTTATCAAAATGATTAAGAAATAATTAAATAATAATCAGCTATTAAATTTTGCCGACTTGGTGTGGAATTAGTATTTTAGTAGACAAAAATTGGTATTTTGTGGCATCATTTATTTATATAGTTCAATGTGTTGCTTAAATTGTGTCTCTCAAGTGGATAGAAGTTGGAGAAGATTTGGGTCAACGTTTTTGTTTGGTCAACGATTTGGGTCAACGCGGTATCATTTGCCGTATTGTGAAATAGTTCTGTAGTACTGAAACACACGTTAACGAATAAAAATCAATTTGTGAATACGATGTTCACAGTACAGTTCCCAAGTTGACAACAAAAATTAAGACAAATAAAAAAATATATTTATGGTATGAAAATAGCTAAACTAAGGAAGAATACTCTTAATGTGACCGAATGTAGTCTTAGATGTTGGACTATAGTCAAATGTATGCGTCTCGTCTTACGTCATAAAATTCGGATTTTTATTTTTTATTATTTAGAATATCAATTATAACTTTCTTGAAAGATAACGTGTTTGGCCTTAGGTATATAAAGTGGCAATCTAACTTTCACATAAATAAAAAGATTAACATATAATAAAAAAAATCTACAAATATATTATTTTAAGATTTTAAATGAAAATTGTGTCAATTCTTTGTAATTTTATTTTTCTTCCAATATTTTTGAAGAATATTTTATTCGAAGATTAAAAAATTTACTCGTTAAAGAGTAATTAGTGATTAAATTATCAATCACAGTATATATAAGAGAATTAAGAAAATTAAGAGAATACTCACTTATAATAAAAACTATTTAAATAATATATTTTAAGATTTTTTAAAATGTTAGGAAATTTAAAATTTAATTTTTCTTATCATGAATTGTGACATGTTAAGGACTGCGTATAGTCTACTTATCTGAAAGGAAAATAATGTATTTAAGTTGAGACATTCATGTGAAATTTTAAATTGGGAGTAAAATTTTATAAAATCATTTCTATTAGAAGGGTTATTTTATGAAGTTCCAATTATTTTTTGCGGATTCTCCTGTATAACATATTTTTTTTATTAAGGGTTCAATATAATTAATGCTTTATTTTAGTTGTTGACAAAAAGATGTTCCACTACAGAAAAGTATGTTTTATTTTATTATGATTTAAAGTATTATTTAAGACTCATTGTCTTAACTTGTGACAGCTCTCTCCAATAGATATGTCCCAAGATTTTTAACTTGTTTATTTCAAAAATCTTATAACTTTGACATTTTATGTATTTTAATAGTTGTGAGAGATGAATAAATACTCCAAAAATTTATTCAAATTATTAATAAGTATATACTCCAAAAATATGTATAAGGAAAAATAAAATTAATAAATTCTTAATATATCATATATTTATCTATTTTTATTGAAAATCATTTGTAAAGTTTATAATTCTTTTGGTCGTAGTCCAAAAAATTATAATTAATTAGATATCAAAATTTCGATTATTGTATATTTAAATTTGGATACTTCCTTTAAAAGAAATGCTTATAAGTTATATCCATAGAAGTGATAAATAAATGGGAAGTGATTAATGTAAAATAAAATTAACGGTGTTATATAATTTCATTTAGGAAATTTTTTCAATTATTATTTACTAAAAAGTAGATCAACATATATCTTTACAAACAATATAAAAGATATAACTTTGATGAATGTTAACCGAATAAATTGTCAATATTATTTGAAATAAAATTGATTATTAATACTAATTAAGAAAGTTGTTATTAATGTCGGCTAGAAAACCTTTAACACACCAAGTTCCATTAATTCTTATTTTTTTAATTATTATATATTATTTAATATTAAACATATTTTTATATTTAGTGATAATTATAATATTTTATCCAAATAAAAAATTAAATTGTTTTATCGAAATAAAATATTTTAAAAAATAAAATATTTTAAAATAAAAACAATGAAAAATCAATGTATTTTGCACTTTATGGAAATTAGAAATTTTTAATCTAAACAAAATTAAGATGATGGTTATGGTGGAGATAATAGACTTACTAATTGTAGATCATGCTAATAATAACAGTAATGGTTAGTGTTTAAATAAAAGAATTAAATTGAAAGGCCTGACCTATTTTGAAGAAATAAAGTTTAAATCCGACTTATTAATTATCATAATTTTTTTAACTCTCAACCTAACATGCATGATAATCTAGTCTTTGAGTTTGTTTTAAAATGTGTCATTTTGTTAAAGATCTTTCAAATACTAGTAAACTAATTGTGTGATTAGCCTAAATAATATTAAATAATTTTAATATTTTTCATATAAGGTTTTCAAATATCTTGTTTAAAGGTTTTATTAAATTCATGTTTTTAAACAAGCAATTTATTATGTAATATATGCATTGTTGTCCTTATTAGATATAAGTTTATGCATAAAATATAACATAATAAATTGCTTGTTTAAAAACATGAATTTAATAAAACCTTTAACCAAGATATTTGAAAAACTTATAACTTTGACATTTTATGTATTTTAATAATTGCGAGAGATGAGTAAATACATGATTCTAATACATCATAACAAATTTAAGACGACAATAATAATAATAATAAATACAAAAAATATTTTTTTTATATTTACTTGAGAATAGCTAACTTGTTAAGCCAAGAAAAAAGGTTTTTCTTTTAAAGGTTTGATATGTTTAATCAAATAGAGTTTCGTGAAAGCTTAAATCTGACCTACTATTATGTCTCATTCATTTTTTATAAACTCTAGTTTGTATCTACACCTAATGTAAGTCTGTCACATGTCCTTCTTGAATAGTTTCATTAATTTATACCAGGTAAAATGTGTTATTAATAAAAAAAAATCATTTCTAAAATGATTGTAAATCCATTTTTTTTAACGCATGTCCATTTAACTCAAAAACTAAAAACTCAAACATGTCAATACTTGAGTTTTAATTCTAATTATGTAAATTAAATATTTGGGGAGATAATTTCACAGTCAAAGATCAATCTTACTTGACCAATCATATTTAGTATTTTTTTTTACAATTTTTTTTCTCTTCATCACATCATTTTTTTAGCCTTTTTTGTATTTTATTTTGAAAACAAAGTTTATAGAAAATTGATGTATAAAAAAAATTTAGAATTGAACTTTTCAATATTCAGGTTAGGCGCCGACCACATGTTGCCGTCCAACGCTATCACAATTTATCATTCTTTTTCTTTTATTTATTTTGAATGAGGATCCCATTTATTAAATCTTTTATTTTATTTTATATTAAAATTCATCAAATTGGTTTATTTAGCTTTCTGATTTTAAATCAAGGAGTGTCTTAAACTGGTAATGTTAAATGACTTACAATTCGATACCAAGTAGTTAATGAAAACTCTAAAAACAAATTTACATTATATCATTTTTGTTTACTAGGACCGTCTTTAAATTATTAATTCATTCATAACTTTTATTATCATAACTAAATTAATAAAGCCTGATTAATTTTACATTCTTTCTCTTTCTTTTGTACACCATGAAATTACTTTTTTATGAGATTATGAGTCAACTTTATTTAAGCTTAAACTAAGTATAAGCATTTATAAAATAAACTATTTTAAAAAATACTCATTGAAAAGGAAATCAATTTTTTAGAAAAAGAAAAATTTATATATATATATATAACTGCTTATTTTTCAAAAATAACTTTTTTAAAACAAATACAAACGGATCAATCAACCCCATATGTTCTGCCTTCAACATAAATTTTCACCATATTCATCCCCACTGTCCTAAGTGTAGAAGGACATAGGTCGGCTTTTATTTCACACCAAATCGTTTCACGGTGTTCAAATTGTCCACTTTTATTACTTTCGAAAAGTCAATTTACTCATTCATATTCATTTTCAATCTTTTATATCTTCATTTCTTATAATTTTATACTGTATTAATTTATCATTTTTTATTCAACTTCTATAAAACATTATTTATTATAAAGTTGTAACATTATATTTATTTAATAATACAAACACCAGTTCAATCATTAAACATTGAACCAACAGTAAGGTAATCAATTCCATGAAGAATCCAATTTCAAAAACATAGTATGACATCCTACTTTCTTTCGAAACATCCTTCAACTATAACATATAATACAAATGAAATTTAACATCACAACTGTACAAAGAAGTAAAGATAATTTAGAATGCTTAAGATTATCATGTATGGATTCAACCTTGTATAACCAATGCCAAAGCCTGCACTCCAAGTAGTTCTTTTCCAGAATAAATTGTCGAGCCTTTAACTTTAAGCCGAAAATTAATCAGTAAAAATGCAACTTTAAGTTGAAATGCCTTTAACTTCCACAAGCCAAGCACTCTTCTCTGTTTGTTAGAGAGCACACCATCTGCGCCATCTTGGTATTATCATCCTCTTCCTTAACCGTAGGTTTTTCCTGCATACACAATAGAAATGGTCAATATCAAATGTGTAAATAAAATGAATAAAATTAATGACAATAAATTCTTATTACTTGGAGCATAGAGGTATCAACAGTAAACTTGATAGCATCAGCTGCTGCACGTGATCGCAGATAATACATCCCAGTCTTCAAACCCTTTCATGCCAAAACAAAAGGCAACAAACATCAAACATTTGGTATAAAAATTCACAAGAGACCTAATTTCTAGCAAGATAAAGTTAATCTAGTAGTGTATCTATATTCAAAAGGAAACCCGATAAATAAACACAGCCGCAGGCAGAGTATAGATTTATATATTTTAAATGTTTGGAATCCCACTGTCAGTAATAGGTTCAAAAGTCCAACCGTGAAAGCAAACATAAATTTAACATAAAAGATGCATCCCCAAACACAATCCTTTATTGGAGAGAATTGCTCCAATGAAAAGGTTGATACCTTTGACCACGCATAGAAATGCAAAGAAGTCAACTTTCCAAAGTTGGGTTGATCCATGTGAATATTTAAGCTCTGACTTTGATCTATGTAACATCCTCTATCAACAGCCATGTCAACCAATGTCTTTTGCTTTATCTCCCAAACAGTCCTGACAATTTCAGGCAAAGTTAGCATAATCCTTAAGAGTCAAGTTTAGGTAATTTACAAAATCACAACTTACATACTTGTATATGATTTTTAGATCATCAGTTATTTCAGGAATTTTCTGAACTGAACCATCCTCGTAGATTATCTTATTCTTGATTGTAGGAGACCAAAGTCCCATTTCAGTTAAGTCATGAAGTAAATGCTTGTTCACTACAACAAACTCACCACTGAATACAAACAGTTAGCAAGGAAGATAGATCAACAAGTTATCAAACAATAATAAAATGGGATTGGAGTATACCTTAGAACTCTGCGACTGTAGATATTAGAAGTATATGGCTCAAAACACTCGTTATTGCCAAGAATCTGGCTAGTAGATGCAGTTGGCATAGGGGCAACAAGAAGTGAATTTCTCACACCCGTCTTAGATATCATTTCACGAAGTGCATCCCAATTCCAACGACTTGAGGGTGTCACACCCCACATGTCTGGCTGAAGAATTCCCTGCACATACAAAGATCACCTAAGTCACGACATAAAAACATCTCGGACATTTCCTAACTGCAAGCCTAAAATTAAGTTGAATACACATGTGCACCTGTGATTGACTGCAATATGAATTTAACTGAAGACAAAAAGACATGAGTAGAAAAGATTTTCACAACAATATACCTTGCTCATCGGACTCCCACTATATGTTTCATAGGGACCTTCTTTTGCAGCCAATTCAGAAGAAGTTTTTAGTGCATGATAGTATATAGTCTCAAATATATCCTTGTTTAACTGTTGAGCCTGCATCCCATAAACATGTAACCTATCAGATTGAAGAACATCTAGCTTAAACAGCAAATGAATTAAGAAATCCCACAAATTATTTACCTCTGGTGAATCAAATGCCATGCCAAGTAATATGAAAGTATCGGCAAGACCCTGAACTCCAATACCAATGGGTCTGTGTCGTAAGTTTGAACTTCTAGCATTCTCAATTGGGTAGTAATTAACATCAATTATTTTATTAAGGTTTGTTGTCACCGTTGCAGTAACCTATAATTAGCCATAACCATCACAAAAAATAGTCATATAATGGTAATATCAATAAAAGTGCAGATGCTGAAACACCTTAAAAACATTCAGCATTGAATGTTTTTCAAGAATGACTAGATATCGTACCTCTCCCAATTTGTCAAAGTCAAAGTATCGGTTTTTTGAGCCCCTGCTCCCGACAAGCTTAGATGGATGAGATTCCATGGGCACGCCCTTTGGTAACCAGATAAACATTCAAAAACAGAAATAATAAGTTAGACTAGCTACCCAGAAATTAAATATATACAAACCTAACACAAGAAGTATGCCAGGGATTTCCTACCTTCTCTCTTACATATCGCGGTAGAGCAATTGATGCCAAGTTACACACAGCAGTTTCCGTTGGACTTGTATACTCAATTATCTCAGTGCACAAGTTTGATGACTTGATTGTTCCTAGATTCTGTTGATTGCTTTTCCTGTTGCAAGTGTCCTGGGATATAAAAAAAGAAAATATTCAATGAAAAACAAATATAAAATGAATTAAAACAGAAAATTGAATAAAGCCAAATAAGCATCCGTAAGCCACCTTAAAAAGCATATAAGGGGTTCCAGTTTCGATCTGGGACTTCAAAATTTCAAACCAGAGGTTTTGTGCCTGAACAACCTTCTTTGCTTTTCCCTGTGTAAAAATAAATTTGTTAAATTAAAAAGCAAGGCAAAAATAAACACGAGGACATTCAAAACAATCAAAACAAACCAACAACATAGACCAAACTTACTTCTCTTTCATACTGAGTGTACAGTTTCTCAAATTCTTCACCCCAACAATCAGCCAAACCCGGAGCTTCATTGGGGCAAAACAAAGACCATTCTCCATTATTTTGAACTCTTTCCATAAAGAGATCAGGCACCCAAAGAGCATAAAACAAATCTCTAGCACGATGCTCTTCCTGCACAAATAGCATTAACATGGAGATATGTCAGTAAAATATTACCTTTTTAACTATCAGGAAATAAGAACTAAGGCCATAACTACATAACGTGAATTTCTATTTTCTAAAATCCCTTCAATCATACCTTTCCATGATTTTTCCTTAAATCCAAGAATTCAAATACATCAGCATGCCATGGCTCCAGGTACACAGCAAATGCACCTACAAAATGATTGTGACATGTTAAGTAAAGGCAACTAATAAATATTCACCAAAGTGTATCAACAATAATGTATAAACAATCTACCTTTCCTCTTGCCTCCTCCTTGATCAACATAACGAGCAGTATCATTGAACACACGCAGCATTGGAACAATACCATTTGATGTCCCATTTGTGCCACGGATGTAACTGCCTGTGGCACGAATATTGTGAACAGAAACACCAATTCCTCCAGCTGATTTGCTAATGATAGCACACTCTTTCAAAGTGTCATATATTCCCTCTATACTATCATCTTTCATGCACACAAGGAAGCAACTACTCAACTGTCAAAGCACATGAGCAGATCCAAATAAATGAGATTCAGGATTATCAAGTATCACATCACGTGCTTACAAAAAGAGAAAGAATTGGAGAGAAAGAGCGTTAACATATGCCATACCTGTGGCCTAGGTGTTCCTGCATTGAAAAGAGTTGGAGATGCATGAGTGAACCATCGTTGAGACATCATGTGGTAAGTCTTGACAGCAGAGTCAATGTCATCCTTATGAATCCCAACAGCAACCCTCATCAACATGTGTTGTGGTCTTTCCACAACCTTTCCTTGAACCTTTAAGAGGTAAGACCTCTCAAGGGTTTTGAAACCAAAGTAATCATAGTCAAAGTCCCTATCATAGATTATTTCACTGTCCAATCGAGCAGCATTCTAAGCAAAAACAGAAAACAACACAAAAGTTAAATTCCCATCATACAAGAATAACAGCCAAACAAAAGTTTAAGCACGTAACATCACAAATCCAATCCAAATCAGCAGTGCACACAGTATAACACCCATAATCAGTGATTAAACTAAAACACTCAATAGCCTACAACTCCCAAATTTGAAACTTGAACCAACTAAAACAGCAGATCCATTACACACTAGCAGCTAAACAAAGAGAGAGGAAAATCAGACAAAAAAAAAACTTAAATTTCGAATAGCAACAAAAGTACAATTACCTTTATGATAATTTCATAGACATCATCGGCAATCAGAGGAGCCTTCATTCCAGATCTCTCACTAAAATGATTACGCATAATCTTGATCCTGAATCATCCACAATTCAACCGCTGTTAACAATAAATCATCACAACAAAACACAAAAAGGATCCCCCATCACGCTTACGTCTCGGAAAACGACTTCTTCGTGTTTTTATGCAGATTCGAAACGGCAATCCTCGCAGCCAACTGAACAAAACACAAAACACAAATATCAGCCTTTAATCCACGTATAGGAATTACAAAAACCACGAGCGAGAAAAAAAAAAGAAACTGACCGAAGCATAGTCAGGATGATTGGCGGTCAAGGCAGCAGCAGTTTCCGCCGCCAACTCATCGAGCTGACTGGTGGTGACCCCTTTATACACGCCCGCACACACTTTCTGAGACACAAGAACAGGGTCACAGTGTTCGGTGCTCAAACCGTAACTGAGTTTCTTGAGGCGAGCGGTGATCTTATCAAAGTGCACCGCCTCTTGCCTCCCATCTCTCTTCACAACATACATCTTGTGTCTACTCTCTTTCTTCTGTGTCTCTCAGTGGAGTATTTCGTCGAACAGTTTTGGCGCAGGCGCGAGTGTATAAATAGGGTGAATATAGGGTGTGATAATTGTTTGTGTTTTTGTTTTGTTTTGACTCAATAATGATGTTTCCCTCTCAAATGTGTGCGATTCGAAATCTTCCCGCGAGAATGTTGAATTTGGAATTCGGAACTTGAATGAAATGGTGGGAGCGTCACAACTCAGGTTACGCTGTTGCGGGACCACGCTCTTTTGAAAATTAAGTCCGAAGCGTTTCTTGGGCTCTTTCCTTTCCAACTTTTATGCTCTTCTTGGTCCACTGATCTATGTCCTGAGGACCGTTGGATTCATGAATAGCTATTGAAATTGTGTTTCATCTGTGAGGGGCTTAGCGTGGATTGAACGGTATAGAATAAATTACCCCTGTCACGATATTTTCATTTTGTTCTACCCTTTCTTTGGTTGTCTATAAATTTATTTTTTATACTTTTTATTTATGTAGGTAAAAATATTCAATCCACATGATTTATGTTCTGCTATATTTATGAGGATGAACATAAAAAATTATACCTTATTAAATTATTTTCTTACATTTCATGTCTCCTTATGGCACCAAGTAATGTAAATACAATTGACACATAAAAAATTATACCTTATTAAATTATTTTCTTACATTTCAAGTCTCCTTAGGGCACCAGTAATGTAAATACAATTAAAGCTTTGGCTGCTTAATGAATATTCAAGTTATAGAGCCTTTATTTCCTGTTTGATAAAAATAAAAATAACACTAAGGAAGTAAAATTTATTCTAACACCCTTTTTAATATTAATCATTACACTATAATGTATATTGTTATTATATTTGTATATTTTAACCTATTACACTATATATATTTAATAACTATAATTGTTCCGTACTTAATAACTTAAATGATAATATTTAAATAAAAATTTAGTTTTGAAGTTCTTAGTTAAAAACATTCTATGTTGTTGTTATTTTTAGTATTAAAAATTCAAAAACTTATAAATACATAATAAGATTAAAAGAAATATTATTTATTTATTTATTATTATTATTATTATTTTAAGTTTTTGTCAAACTTAAGCATTAGAGAAAAATTTGTAGATAGACTTTTCTTCAATCTTTAATTACATAATGGCAATATATTTTTAAGAAATTCATAAGGTTAAAAGGAAGACTTTTTTTCATATAACGGTTAAATCTAAATTTCAAATCCTTCATATTACGACTAAAGTGATGTTTTTTCTTTCATAAAAAATATTTGATGTCTATAGTAAAGTTTGGATAAAATTTCATCCCAAATTATTTGTTCTATGGTTCTTTTAAAAGTCAAATTATATTTTAATAAAAACAAGGTGATCACTGCATCCATACCAAACAATTATGTATCTTATTCTATTTGTTGCAAATACTTTTGCATCTACATAAGACTGTATCCTTTTTCAATTACAAAGTATTTTTATATATATTTTTTTAATTTGAAACGAGTTCAAAACAGTTCATTGAATAATTATATTATATTTATAAATTGAAATCACATGTCCCATCTGGTGTTTCATTTCTTGTCTTTATTGCTATTGTTTTACATACTAATTAATAAATAATTAAACTACTAACATGTAAACACAAGTTGCTTGTTTCTCTCATTGGATTCTTGTCCAAGCACCTCTTCAATTCCACTCTCTATGTCAAGTCATGCCTATTTCCTTTTTCCTTTTTTTATTGTTGTGGTTTTTCTCTCCATTAATATACAATTTGTTTGATTCAATTTCACAATCTTATTTATTTCACTTTATTTTTATTTAATTCTATTTTCCCTTTAAGAATACTTCTTATTTGTCACTATTCTTCTCCTTTTACTTTGCTCGTTTTTGCCTTTGTCCATACAGTTGTTTTTCTGATTGTGTGTTATTTTTTGTTGCTATATGTATCAGCTTCGTTTCTATAAGCAAATTTTTCTCTTTTGTGACATCTTTCGCCTTGTCATTTATATCTTTGTGCTTTGTTTATCACCAGTATTTTTATTTGATAATGTTATTAATTTTTTTTCTCTTTTATTTGCAATCTTTACTTTACTTTGGTATGTGAGAAAAAAATATAATAATCATCTTTTGAGTTAAGTATGTTGGTGTTTTCAAATTTAAGAAGACTTTTAAGAAGACTTATAATATTTTAAAGCAATGAACTAAAAGAGCATTGAATATTTGAAAAATAACAATGGTGATGAACTAGAGAAAAAAATATTGATAAAATACTATTATCAATGGTTATGTATTAAAAGTTGAGATATGGATTTTTGGTTAGTAGTTTATCACTCTTGTAACTCTTATGCTTATAAGGAGGGTTCTAGCATAATGATCAATAAAAAAATATTGACGAAGTGTTTTATTGTTTATGTGAAGGTTATAACACCTAAGATAAATGAAAGATGAATACCAATAATTCTCCTGCACAAATAAGATTTGGTTGTTTGATTAAGATAAATCTTATGAATCATTTAACTCAAAAATATCATATTATTAAGAAATATTTAGTGGAATACGTATTTGATTAAAAGGTCTTATTGATAAAAATAAGAAAAAGGAGATGTGTAAAATAAAATTAAACTTCATTGTAATGTATAAATTATAAACTACTCTTATATCAATCTCAAAATATTTAATCTCTTCAGAGCAATAATTCTAAATAGTTGACTTGATATAAGTATTATTATAGAGAATATCCTTTTTTTAGGTATTCTCAATTAGTTAACGGTACGAATATTATTAGATATTATTATTAAATTGTAGTTACATTACCTTATGTCTTTAACATGTGCTCTTATTTATAGCCATGTGGTTGGGCCTCTTTTTCATGGGCCCAGAACCCATGTGTTATTTACCTTTCTAACACTGGATTAGGCAATACTAGTCATTCATTATGGTTAGTCATCTTGCGGTCGGTCATAACGATAATTCAAAAACTCACAAGTCCTTGAGGAATACAATTTCTTGAAGTTATGTTTTAATCGTTCAAAGAGGTGACTTTGCAAGTGGAGTTAATTGTCGACGGTTTATGATTTAAAACATTCGTGTGGGGGTTGCAACCATGCATGAGTGAAATGTTGCCTCATTTCACGTGTTGATGTGAAACGTTATGAGACATGAATCGTTAGTGAGCTTTAGATCGAATGATGCTAATTGTGTAAATAAATGATGACTTCATTCTTACTTTATGCTTATTCGACTTTAGGGTTTTCGGGTGGATCCGTTTCATTGACCAAGCAAGCCGGTTTTGTGGAAAGAGACGTTAGCTTTATTATGGGCTCCTTAAGTAGGGATGAATCCATTAGGTCTAATAACGGGTCGGTTGTGGGTGAGGGTAATGTCATAGTAGAGTGTTTGTTGAATAAACCTTAAATGTTATTTAGTGGGTACAATAAATGTCAAGAGTTGTTTTTTATGGCTATAATAAAGTTTTCAGTTTTAGAAAAAAGCATGTTAACGCTTTTAAATAGTTTGTTCTTTTTGTTCGTAAGCAAGAAGAAGGAAAGAAATAAGAAATTGTGAGTATTACAGTCTCCCCTCTATCTCCAAATTTATTTTACAAATTGGTTTCAAAGCTATGGTGAGTGTGACCAATAACCTATCACTGTCCCGAATGACAAAGACGACAAACTATGAAAATTGAAGCATCCAAATGAAAGCTCTTCTTGGATCTCAAGATGCTTGGGAGGTGGTGGAAGAAGGATATGAAGAACCAGCAAATATCACAGGATACAATGCAAATCAAATGAAGGTGTTGAAAGAGACACAAGCAAAGTATAAAGCGACACTATATATGTTGTATTGAGTAGTTAACGAATCGGGCTTTGAGAAGATTGTCAAAGCAATTACTTCAAAAAAAGCGTGGGACATTTTAAAAAAGGTGTTCCAAGGTGTCGACTGAGTCAAGCAAGTGCGTCTTCAAACGCTTCGTGGTGAGTTGGAGAGCATGAAGATGAAGGAGTCAGAAAGTGTATCTGAGAACATCACATGTGTACAAAATGTGGTGAATCAGCTTAACCGAAATGGTGAACCGTTATCTGACACGCAAGTTATGGAAAAGATTTTGAGATCATTAACCGACAATTTTGAGAATGTTGTGTGTGCAATAGAAGAATCAAAGGACCTTGCGATGTTCACAGTTGACGAACTTGCAAGTTCTCTAGAGACACACGAGCAACGTAAGAAGAAGAAGAAAGAGGAAACACTCGAGCAAGCACTTCAAACCAAAACATCAATCAAAGATGAAAATGTACTATATTCTCAAAATTTTCGAGGTAGAGGACGTGGTCGTGGAAGTCGTGGTGGTCAAGACAGCAGTCATGAAGGGTACAATGAGGAGAAGGGGCAGTCAAGTCAACCAAATTGGCGTGGAAGAAGACGTGGTCGAGGAAGAGGTGGCTGATCGAATTATTCCAACATCGAGTGTTACAAATGTCACAAATATGGTCACTATGCGAAGGATTGCAACTCTGACAAATGTTACAATTGTGGTAAAGTTTGACATTTTGCAAAAGATTGTCAAGCTGATAAAAAGGTGAAAGAAACAATCAATCTAGCCTTTGAAGACGAAAAGAATGAAAGTATTCTCTTGATGACTTAAAATGAAATTGACATCAATGATGACACTCTGTGGTACCTTGACTCAGGGGCAAGTAACCATATGTGAAGTAACAAGTACTTATTCAAAGAGATACAAAAGATTGAAAATGGTCATGTAGCATTTGGAAATGCATCAAAGGTGGACGTCAAAGGTCGAGGTACAATTTCTTATTTACAAAAGGATGACTTAATTGGGTCAATCCAAGATGTTTATTATGTACCATATCTCAAGACCAACATTTTGAGTATGGGGCAACTCACAGAGAAAGGTTACTCGATTCTTTTGAAAGATCGGCTACTACATTTGAAGGACAAACAGGGGCGTTTGGTTGCTCGAGTCGAGATGGGAAGAAATCGGATGTACAAATTGAATTTGGGAATCATACAAGAAAAATGTTTGCGAGTTGATGTAGAAGACAAGGTATCGTTGTGACACCTTCGTTTTGGTCTTCTACATCATGGTGGCCTAAAAGAGTTAGTGAAGAAGAATATGGTGCACGAGCTACCCAACATAGACTATGAGGGAAAATTTTATGAAGAATGTGTGCTCAGCAAGCATGCGAGAACCTCGTTTCAAAATAAGGCAGAATATTGGGCTAAGCAACCTCTCGAGTTGATCCATACTGACATATGTAGACCAATTACCTCCGCATCTTTCAGCAGTCAGAGGTATTTCATTTCCTTTATTGATGATTTCTCACAAAAAACTTGGGTTTATTTACTGAGGGAAAAATCAGAAACATTCGAGGTGTTTAAAAAGTTTAAAGTGATGGTGGAGAAAGTGACTGGTTGACAAATCAAATATGTACGATCCGATAGAGGTGGTGAGTATACTTCAACGACTTTCATGAAGTATTGCGAGAAGCAAGGCATAAGACGATTTCTAACTGCACCGTACTCTCTTCAACAAAATGGTGTGGCCGAGAGAAAGAACATGACCATTCTTGACATGGTTCGGTCAATGCTAAAGAGCAAAAAGATGCCAAAAGAATTTTGGGCAAAAGCTGTGCAATGCACCATCTATGTGCAAAATTGTTGTCTACATGTGAAGTTAGATGATCAAACACCACAAGAGGCATGGAGCAGACAAAAGTCGACAATTTCACATCTCAAAGTATTCGGTAGTGTGGCTTATGCACATGTATCAGATCAGCAAAGAATGAAGCTCGAAGATAAAAGCAAAAAATATATTTTTATTGGGTATGATGAAAAGACAAAAAGGTACAGGCTACTTGACCCAATAAGCAAGAAGGTGATGGTGAGTCGTGATGTGCGAGTAGATGAAGTAAGCAAGTGGGATTGGAACAATTCGACAGTAGAATCATCAGTCATTGCACTAACAAGTATACCAACAAACTTTGAAACTACCGATGATGAAGATGAACCACGACAACAAAAAATGAAAAGCTTGCAATATCTGTATGATTCAACAAATGAGGTACACCTTGTGTGTCTTGTGGCAGATGCTGAAAATATCAACTTTGAAGAGGTAGTGTGAGACAATAAGTGGCAAACTGCCATGGATTAGGAGATTGTAACGATTGATCGCAACAACACATGGGAGCTAACAGAATTGCCAAAGGGAAATCAGCCCATTGGTGTGAAGTGGATATTCAAGAAAAAGATGAATGCTCAAGGCGAGATAGAGCGGTACAAGGCGCGACTTGTTGCAAAGGGATACAAACATAAGGCGGGAATTGACTATAACGAGGTGTTCGCTCCAGTTGTAAGAATGGAGACAATCCAATTGCTCATTTCCCAGGCAGCTCAATTTAGATGGCAAATATTTCAAATGGATGTCAAGTCGGCGTTCTTGAATGGTGTGCTTGAAGAAAAGATCTACATTGAACAATCACCTGGGTATGTGAAAATCGGAGAAGAAAAGAAAGTACTAAAATTGAAAAAGGCATTTTACGGATTGAAGCAAGCAATGCGAGCATGGAATACCCGTATTGATACATATTTCAAGAAGAATGGGTTCAAGCAATGTCCTTACGAGCATACCCTTTACACAAAGAAGAGTGGAGATAATGTGATGTTTGTTGCTATCTATGTCGATGATCTTATTTTATGGATAACAGGGATGAGATGATAGAAAAATTTAAAGACACAATGATACGAAAATTTGAGATGACATATTTAGGATTGATGAGGTTTTTTCTTGGTTTGGAGGTTAGACAAGGTAAGATGGGTATCTCTGTATCACAGGAAAAATATGAAAAATAAATTTTGAAGAAATATAAAATGACAAGTTGCAACCCAGTATCAATTCCAATGGAATCAGGTGCAAAACTTTCGAAGTTTGATGGAAGAGAACGTGTTGATGCAAGCAAATACCAAAGTTTGGTAGGAAGGCTTTGTTATCTCACATGCTCAAGGCCAGATCTTTCATTAAGTGTTGGTGTTATAAGTCGATTCATGAAGGAGCTAGTTTATTCACATTGGAAGGCATTAAAACGAGTTTTACGGTACATTCAAAATACTGTGTCATTGGGGTTGTTTTATTCAAAAGCAGAAAATTACAAGTTGACTGGTTACTCTGACAGTGTTTGGTGCGGGGGACATAGATGATCGGAAAGTACATCAGGGTATGTACTCTTTATGGGCAACACAACATTTTCTCGGCTTTCAAAGAAGCAACTGATTGTGACGCTCTCAACGTGTGAAGCTGAATATGTGGCAACATCTTTAGGTGTATATCATGCTATATGGCTTAAGAAATTTGTCAAGATTGAGCTAAAGTAACCAGATGCAACTGTGATTCAAGTTGATAACAAATCAACAATGGAGTTGGCAAGGAACCCAGTGAACCATTAAAGAAGCAAACATATTGATGTTCATTTTCATTTTATTCGAGAGCATGTGAAAAAAGGAAGTGTGGAATTGGTACACGTGGCAAGTTAAGACCAAATGGTAAATATCTTTACAAAACCACTGCCAAAAGTACTGTTTGAAAAATAAAACAAGATGATTGACATGATGGATGGTATAAGCATTTAAGTTTATGGGGGGATTTTGTTGAATAAACATTAAATGTTATTTAGTGGGTTTTTTAATTTTAAAGTATTGTAGGTGAAAGGCCAAGGGTTCTGCATAATTGTGCAGATGGAAAGTCAAGAGTTGTTTTTATGACTATAATAAAGTTTTCAGTTTTAGAAAAAAAACATGTTAATGCTTTTAAATAGTTTGTTCTTTCTATTTGTAAGCAAGTAGAATAAAAGAAATAAGAAATTGAGAGTATTACAATCTTCCCTTTATCTCCAAATTTATTTTACAGTGTTTACCAGTAGTAGATAATAATGGTGGTGAAAAGGTCGACGAAGTCTCCCCTCTTGACGATGATTGGGTTGATCTTGAAGTTAAAAAACTGGGTTCGAGATTTAGAACATTGTCATCCTTAAGGTGGTTTGTAGATAGCGTAGATATCTTAGATGTCTCGGTGTCTGACCATATTTTTTCTTTTCGTCGGTGCTCCTCGCTTAACCTTGTATATCATGGTTAGGGAGAATTAAACATATTATTTTCTTAATGTATTCTCATATAGTGAAAAAACCACTATGGGCGTTAAAATGTTATTACAAGGGCAGTCAACCCTGCACAACCACTCGAGTCTTTAGTCATGAGCTATCAATATCCTCTACTTGGGTCTTCTTGGTCAGTCAATTTCCCTCACCTAGGTCTTCTTGGCCCCGGGAATGATCCCTGCTAATATTCTGATGCTCAAATTAGTTAACGGTCCGAGTATTGTTAAATATTCTTGGATCACAATTACATTACCTTTTTGTCTTTAACATGTGGACGAATTCTTCGTGCACCTCCATAACTTTTAAAATTATAAATCTGCCCTTGATGAAAAGACAAAGTTGGCCTTGATGAAATAAAAAGATGAATGCGGTAGTGTAAGAAATAAAGGTTGCGAAAAAGTGTAATAGGTGAAAGTTTTTGTTGGTTGTGATTAGATGTAGTGATTGACATTTGGTGGTAGTGTATTGTGATGGTTGAAGGCGGTTGATGGTGGTTTTAATGGCAGTGACAACATATTCCAAATTATCTGGATCGTGCAATATGAAAATCAACAAAAATAAAAATCACCCCACGCCACCTTCCTCCACCACTCAAACACATAGTACCACTTCAATACACCAACAAAACCACTTTAATGCTTACCTTTGCATGCCTGAAAGGTTAAATAGAGGAATGGAGGTGCGTTTAGGTTTAATGCTTCACACAACCACAAAAGAACAAACATCCTTCGTTATACACCGCCATCATCTCAACAGCTACAAAGGTGTACCCAACCATTGACGAAAGTCCATGGAATTGAAAAGTGTAGGATAAACATAAGGTACAAGAACGAAAAGGTGCAGAAGATGGAAAGAGATGAGTGACAAAAGAGTTGAGGTGAAGGACAACCCAAGGTTTAAATTTTCAATATAGGGCTACTTTTGTCTTTTCAATTTTACTATGAAAGTATGTGGAGATATTATAGAGGTGTAGGAAGAAGGCGTTTGACATGTATTCCTATTTATAACCTTGTGGTTGGACCTCCTTTTCATGGGCGTAGGGACCAAGTGTTACTGTGTTTTAATTATCTTCACATTCTTGCAAGAGACCGGTTAACTCGAACAACAACAAAGTCTTATGTGGTTGCTCCTCGGCCGCTCCCTGTCTGCTGCTGCAATCGCTCCAAAGTCCATCGTCCCGGGAAGGGGGTCCTATAGGCACTCCGATGCTCAAGACAGTTTAGGGTTAAAGTGTGAAGGTGATTTAAGTAAGAGTTTAGAAGTACCTTATTTGTGGTGATTAAACTCATATTTATCGTCGTTGTGCTGCGCTTGGGGTGTTTATGCCCAATCTGTTATGATCTGTTAGTCGATTATGATTCGTTAATCTGTTACAATCCTTTACATGATGATGTATGCAGATATGGTCTGGTTAATGTATCTAGTCAACCGTATAGTACATAGGTCCTCTAAGTCCTCGAGGACGACTATGGTGGTTGAAGATGATTTATTTTTGAGTAAGCAAATCAAACCTTTAACCGAAGTGGTTATCGGCCTTTGCACCAATCGTTTTAAATTGGATGTTAAAGTGAATACCGAAGTGGTCTTGTACTCGGTAGGGGTTTATGGAGACGAACTCACCCTTGACCGAAATCTTGTACTTAAGAGGGGTTCATGAAAACGAACTCACTTTTAATCGAGGTATTGTACTAAAGAGGGGTTCATCAAAATGAACTCGTCTTTTAGTGAGTTCTTGTACTTGATAAAGGTTTTGAATATATCTCCGGTGGCCTTCAATTAACGTTACAAAATTGATTTAAACACTACAATACAACTAGCCTAAAGTTGCGTTTTCAAATGAGCAAGTGAAAATTAAAACTTCAACCGCCATATAAAGACAAATGCTTCATACAGTATACCAATTTTAACCTGTACCGTATCATTTTTAAAAATATTATAAGTGTCCTTCATACTTTTATTTATGGTGGCTTGTGGAGAGTGGTGAGTCCTCTGGTGAAACGTGATGAAGTTGATGGTGATGCTTGGAATTAAGAAAAAAAGGTCTGAAAGTAGAGTGTTTTTAACAACTAGAAAATGAATTGTTTCTAAAAATCAATTTCCAAAAAAATGAATTCAGGTAAGTGTTTTTTTTTTTAATTCTGAAATAAAATTTTCAGAATTGTAATATACATCACAGAAAACCAATCTTGAAAAAGAGAGGTTCAAACAACTAAAATTACATTTCAAAAAATGTATTATGGAAATCCTATTTAAGAAAACAAATATGTCTTATGTAATATATTTTTGAAAATATAATTTTTCATTTTCAAGTAAACTTTCAAGGGCACACTTGAGAATAACTGATGGAAGAATTGAGAAAAAATGTGGAAGAATCACAAAGAAGAAAGAAAGAAATAGTTAATAAAAGTTAAAAGAGGTGGACGAAGGAACGAAAAATAAAAAGATATTTGGAGAAACAAGAATGTTATATATTATATTTGTTAAAGTGTCAAAAAATAATTGAAAGGACAAAAATGAGTAAATAATTTTAATCTTATATTTATATACAAAGCAATTGTTTAAGTAAATGTAAATGTATGTTTTAAATTTAACTTAAAGATCCTTAATTATACTTCTGTTTTTAACACTTACTCTTTAAATTAAATGAAGTGTTTAATAACACTTATCCTTTAGCTTAATTTAATATTTAATAAATTAATCATTTTAATTTAATTTTATTTTATCAATTGCACGTCAAATATTATATTATATCGTAAAAGAAATATTAAAAATAAAAAATATTTCAAGATTTACTTATAAATAAATATAAATAAACATTCTAAAGAATTTTTAATTTAATTTATTAAATAATTATTTTTTAGATAAATGATTGAATACTATAAATAAAAATGGGTGAACCCTTAAACTTATTAAGGTTTTTAAATTATTAATATGTGTAAATATATATTTGACAACGAATCTTGATCGGGACATATTTTTATCCAATAGATATATAGGGTGACAAGATAATATCAGACGTGAATATATTTTTATATTTTTAAAATTAATAATAATATTATAAATTATCACCTTAACATATATATATATATATATATATATATATTATAAGTTATAATTCTTTATTATAGATTGCAAATCATAATTATTGTAACTATTTAAAATTTTAACAAAATAGTTATTTTACTGGGATATGAATTGAAGCTTCTATAATACTGTTACCGGTGGAAGCAACATCTATTCTCCTCTGCAAAGACTGAAAGAGTAAAGAAAACCCTAAAACCCTAAAATTTCTGAATTCAGCTGAGACAGTGACTCCTTCACGCAGAGGAAGAGGAATTCGAGGGAAAGAGGAGCCAATGGACTTCGACGAGTACGAATACCTGGAGAAGACAGTGGAGGAAGATGTAGATTCCTCCAAGAAGAAGAAGGAGATCACCGACAAGATCGAGAGAAGTTACAGGAAGCGCGACGTCGACGACGATCTCCATGCCGACGAGAGGAGGAGCAAGAGGAGGGGCGACGACGACAACGGTGGTTCCAAGAAAGATCGCGACAGAGACAGGGATAGGGACAGAGACCGGGAACGTGACCGTTCCTCCGGCCGTCACAGGAGCGAGAGGGAGAGAGATGGAGAGAAGAAAGAGAGGGATAAGGATAGAGAGAGGAGGGATAAGGATAAGGATAAGGACAAGGATAAGGACAAGGATAGGGATAGGAGAGATCGTGATAAGGATAAGGAAAAGGAGCGCGAGAGAAGAGAGAGGGATAGGGAGCGAGAGGAGAGAGAGAGATCCAGAAGGAGTAGGAGTCGCTCCGAGAGAGACAGAGACCGGGAGCGAGATTTCGAAATGCGCGATGGACGGTAATTCCTATATTCTCTGTTTTCTGCAATTAGCTTGTGAACTAGGGTTTACTTTTTGAGTTCAGTGTTGGTTCAATTCATCAACTGTCCTGGCGAGTTGATGCTCGAAAAAGAAAACTATGCATTGGTGATGTGATTTGCATTTTTGTTGGTGCTGGATTGGTGTTTTTATCGTAGTATGCAGTGTGTGATTGTTTTTTTAGGCTACTGATGGCATGGCTAATGGTGTGCGCCTATGATACATTCTGGTCGGAACTATTGATGTTTGTGCAATTCATTTTGCTCATGAAAGGAGGGCTGGGAGGTCTATTTGGTTTCAAGAAATATGACAGGATTTGTATTGTTTAAGGGTAGATTTTATGCATTTCTCGTAGGATGGTGTTGTTCACATACTTTCACTAATGACCTTGAGGTAACTGGAGTACGTATCATTACTATTGTAAGTGTTTAATATCACTTCCGATGGTGACCTATTCCAAACAACGCTGTCAAAATTGACAAGTACTCTTAAGGCACTAAGGGATTTTACTCGAGACTTACACGCCATACTATAGAGAACAAACATGTGTTGGTGTCTTGTGGTGGTACTATCACTTGCTGCTAAGAGTTCCAATGGTTGACAACTAGTTATTCTGTTAATATGATAACTAATTTACAACCTTCAGTATCACATTGTAAAGTCAGATGCTAGTTTTTTTCTCATAGTATGATATATGAATAAGTTATGAAGGTGTCTTTTGGACTGGAAGGTACTCCCGCGGTCACAATAGCTGGTGACACTGCTTTTGGATTGGCCTGGGGCCCTTAGGCATTCATTTGACCACTCTGATTCTAAGATTGAACTGGATTCATGATGTAGGTATTATTATATTAATATTTAATTTCGGTTATTAGTACTATTATATTGTGTTTTTCTAATGGGCAGAAGCTAGATTTATGTTATGATAGGTTATTGACTGACTTCAATGATGGATTATTATTTTGAAGGATAACAAAGTAAGAAAACCCTAACCAAAGTTTCTGGGATGTATGCATAATATTGTAAGGATTATTACGTGATGTTTTGGTGTATGATGTGATAAAGAGTTGTACATAGGATTATATAGTTAGATATTGAGACATCATCAGCCCCTCTTGGGTACCATTTTGAACTGTAATGTTATCAGCGTATGTTTGAAATTATGCTATAAACCCATCTGATTATCAAAATTTCTAACAAGGAAATTTATATTTATTTATTTTACTGATAATTTTTAATTTGTTGCAGGAGATTTAGGGATAAGAAAGAGGCTGTGGAACCGGAGGCAGATCCAGAAAGGGACCAGAGAACTGTTTTTGCCTACCAGGTTGGTTGGGTGGCTCTATTTTTGACTTTTTTTTAAAATTATAATAATTTTTAAGTTTTACTTATTTTGATATTTGGCGTTTTTTCTGATGATTGTATATTTGCTCTGGTGATTTCAGATGCCATTAAAAGCAACAGAGAGAGATGTGTATGAGTTCTTCTCAAAAGCTGGCAAGGTTAGTTGTTTTCTGGAATGTAAGAACTTTGCCATTAGAACTGTAATCACTTGCCTGTCAAACCATTCTGTCTCCGTTAGAACTGTAATGACTTTTGTCTCCGTTACTTCTCAGTCATGATATCTGTTAGCAAATTACATGGAATTTATAAGTTCTTACGAGTAAGCTGAATGCTACTCAGAGACATTTGCTTTCTGTAGCAGTATATTTTGCTATTCCTTCGTTTTCAAGTAGGACATCAACTTTATTACGTCTCAACAGGTTGTTTGTATGATGAGTGAATATGGGGGTGCATGATAATATTTTCAATGCTTTGGATTTGGTGTTTGGTTTATACTGGGAATGTCTAATATTTGCCTTTGTAATTGATACTATGTGTCATTATTGTTCTCTCCTCTCAGGTGAGAGATGTCCGTCTGATCATGGATAGGAACTCAAGACGATCCAAAGGAGTTGGGTATGTTTTATTGTTAATTAACTTCTTGTTTTTTTATGTATGTGCTATTGTGGTATTAGGATATCAACTTCCAAGAATCATGTTTAACTGTATCTTTAAATGGACTAGCAATGCGATAATGATGAGGGATGGTGGGAATACCTTGCACTCATGTTTAATCAATTCATGCTGCGCACTCAAGGTAGATGACATAATCCTAGTTTTTTGTTTGGTCCTATTCCCCATTTCCTTCCTCTGCATGTCATACAATGAGGATTTCATTTGTATGCTGATGACCCTTTTTAGTTTATTTTCCTCCACTTATTAATTGGAAGTCCCATGTATTGGTTGTGGGGCTCCATAAGGTAGATATGGAGGAAGTTTTGCTCTCCTTTTCTCTCTCTGGCTATCACTATGCAATTTTTTGGTGAGCAGAATGACTAGTATCTAGATGAGATGCTAATGGATTTGGTTTTGTTTGACTTTTTAGAATTAGTTAACAAACGAGTTGTTGTAAGGCCAGCTGCCAGTTTTAGGTTGGATTTCTCATCTTAGTTGGGATTTGATTTGTCACATGTATACATAATTACATAAGCAAAGGAAATGTGTTACTGTCGCTAATTCTTTCTCGTCCTGTCTCAATGGTTTCCTATCTCTATTTTCATACGGTATTTTCTTATTTTCTTCCCAATTTAATAATTAATACATATTTTAGCTTTTTATGTTTATTATGACAGGCTAACATTTACTTTACAAGTCAGATACATCAAATGAACTCAGCTTGAGCTGTCTGCACTAGAGTTTTTGTTTCCCTGCATCACTTTGCTGTATGTTTTGTAAGTTTTGATTGAAACTATTTGTTTCTTGGTTCTGAAAACTTGATGCAACTTCTTGACGAGGCTGCAGGTATATTGAATTTTATGATGCAATGTCAGTGCCAATGGCTATTGCTCTCTCTGGTCAGCTTCTTCTTGGACAACCTGTAATGGTGAAACCTTCTGAAGCTGAAAAGAACCTTGTTCAATCTAACACTTCTGGTGGAGCGGCTGGTGTAGCTGGTCCTTACGGAGCTGTGGACAGAAAATTGTATGTGGGGAATCTTCACTTCAACATGACAGAGAGTCAGCTACGGGAGGTATTTCTTTTTTGTTGCTGTTTCATTGGCTTGTGTGGTGAGGATGCAGATGTTTGGCATATTTCTCTTGTGGTCTTTACTATATTTATCAGGAATGTGAAGGCTCGGTATTTTATTGAATACCAATGGCTTGACAAAACCTATTTCTCCTTGGAAGTATTCAATTAAGTTCCTCTAAACTGGATCTAGTTTGTTGATAGATTGTTACCAATTTGATTCTTATTGTTACAGTTTTATCATCAGTTGACATTTCTTTTGCTGTTTTAGATTTTCGAGCCATTTGGTCCTGTTGAGGTTGTCCAACTGCCTCTTGACTTGGAAACAGGCCACTGCAAGGGTTTTGGGTTTGTTCAAGTTCGTTTCTAACACCTAACTTTGAAAAATATTGCTCTATGTGATAATTCTATTTATCTCTTTAATTTGATTTCACTGGGCAGTTTACCCATCTTGAACACGCCAAGGCTGCTCAGAGTTTAAATGGAAAATTGGAGATTGCTGGCAGGACTATCAAGGTAAAATTTTTGTGCTGGTCATTTTGGTTTTAACTTGGTATCTTTAAATGTTGTTGATGACAATTCTACTAGTTCATGTGTTTTTGATTGATGTTCATCAAATTCAGGTCTCCTGTGTAACGGATCATGTTGGAAGCCAAGATACCACTGCAAAATCCGCAGACTTGGATGATGACGAAGGTGGATTGGTAAGTTTGTCTCGTTATATGAAGTATTCAAATCAAAACTGGCTTTTGCTAGTTGACATGTTATTAAAAATTTAAATCTATTCCTCATCATGCAATATTTCAAAATTACTGTCAGTTCCTTAAAGAAAAAAACTTTTTCTATTGAAGATATGTTTAAAAATTGTATAATTGTCAAAGTAACTCTTATAAAAGAGTGTTCTGTCCTTCCAGAAGTTAAAAGTAATCTTCAAAGCTAAAGCTCTAAAAATGCTGTATCATAGAATCCCTTTTTTTACCCTTGAATAATGGGCCTTGAAGTTACTAAAGATTAGGCACATCGATATTTTTCACTTTGTCGTTTTTTACTGTCTTGGCACATTTCTTTCTAGTTGGGGACAACTCTGAGGGTGTTAAGTAAGCTTCTTTGTTTCTACATTTGTTTTTACTTTCCTGGTATAATAGCAATGATCTCTATTCAAAATGAGGACCATGCTTATCTACTGTGCTCTGCTGTGCAGACTTTAAATGCTCACTCAAGAGCATTGCTTATGCAGAGGCTGGCTGGTGGTGACATTTCTGCAAGGTTTGTTGTTAATAGTATTCCTCGCATTTAGTAACTATGATCATAATTTTCACACTTTTCAACCTTGCAGTATGGGTATGCCTGTTATGAATGGCTCAGTTCCTGCTCAGCAGGCTGTTAGCTTACCTATTGGTGCACCAGTTCTACCCGCACAAGTTATGCCTACCCCTGTGGTAGAACCTGTAGGAAGTCCCAGCGAGTGTTTACTTCTAAAGAATATGTTTGATCCTACCACTGAGGTCTGTGGTTGACTGATTTTATTTACTACCATGTAATGTTTCAATTTAAAGTACTGATGATGATAAACGCTCCAATGCAGTCGGAACCAGATTTTGATATAGACATTAAAGAAGATGTAGAGGAAGAGTGTTCTAAGTATGGCCGGGTGAAGCATATTTTTGTTGACAAGTAGGTTCATAAATGTGTGACGCCCTTCAATTATCATAACAACTTATTGTATGCCTCAACTTTTAATTAAAATTAAATTAATTCCACCTTCAATAATCATGAGCAATTTTACTGCATGCCTCAACTTTTAATCAAAATTAAATTAATTCCATATTCATGTGAGTTACAACTTACAATTCTTTAATTGGTTTGCATGTACACAGAAAAAGTGCAGGGTTTGTCTATTTGCGATTTGAAACAGTGGAAGCAGCAAGTGCTGCTCAACGTGCAATGCACATGAGATGGTTTGCACGCAGGTTAATTTCAGCAATCTTCATGGTAATCTTTTAGATATTCATGAATTCCCTGCTATCTTTATTGTTTTTGTACTTGAAAATGTAATATATAATAAATTAGGTGTTTTTTTTTTCCTCAATATATTTTAAATAATAAATTACAAAAAATTTCGGAATTGATAAAATGAAAACGAAGTGACAGTTTGTACTAAAGGGTTAATAAATGCTTCTTAGCGTATAGTGTACAGAAGATGCCGAAGAATGATAATTATTAATAAGTGTTTTAGAATTAGCTACTCGAGTCATTGGTTTATGCATTTGATTAGTTAATTAAGAGCGGAATATTCTCAAAAGTTGGGCCTTTGTAATAAAATTGGTGAAAATCCCATTTAGGCGCTAAAAGAACAAATCTAGTCATCTCTAGAACCTTAGGTTACACTTGTCTAAAGTAGGATTTTGTAGTACTTTTCATCAGATTGGTGAAGTAGTTGAGAGTTGAACTTGTTTAATTTTACTGAGGTATTTTTTTGCAGGATTAGTTTTTCTTTTTCTGATGTCTATGTAGGTTTACTCTTTAGTCCGAACACCATCCTACTCTTGTTTTCCTTGTGGCATTTTAACACATTTCAGTTCAGATCCCCCTCTGCTAGTAGAGTCTTTGTATTAGCAGGTTTTTCAGGTACCTTGTAGCTCCGTCTGTGTTTGGAAAAGTATTGTTTTACTTTCGTCTTTCCTACAGTGTTGGGCTGTAACGCCATGGGCTTGTTAATATCTGTGACTTCTTTATTCTTTATATCTTACAAAATATGAGGAGCTTCGTAAGGCTTCCACGGGTTAGAATGCAAGTATTCCTGTTGTGTTGAGAGTATTCCTGGCTCTGGCCTTGTATTAAATGTATAAAACTAACAACTTAGTGTTTCTATCACATCCCTTAGACAAATTATCATGATATTAATAATGCGTCCTGTATGTCTTCTCTCTTTCATTTTTCTTTTTTCCTTTAAATTTATAATATTATACAGTAAAACTTTTTTTTCCCTGTATTTGTTTTGCAGCAACCACAATTATATGAAGCCAAGTTTAAAGGGGAGTGAAGAGAGTTCATACATACCTCGGGGCTCCTCATGGTATACAATATGTATAATTTTGAGGCCTTAATTTTTCATAAATTAAACTCTAGTTTATTTAGATTTTGATTCATGAATTGCATTAGATTACAGAGACGGTTGTGTTGATGTTGGCGATATTTATGATCAGTTTAATGTTGCGCATGTCAATGCATTCTAAAAATCTTTCATACCGTTTCATCTTGTAAAATGTAGAATATCTTTTATTGTGACTTAATCATTTATCTTATTGTTGGAATTTATTAAAAATTATAATCATTAGGGGTTCATACAAAATGAAATGTTCAAGATTGTGATTTTGGATAGTTTTAACGACAGAAAAGAATGTTTCTGGATCATTAGCTAGTATTTCTCAAATATAACGTGAGTGTTAGCAAAGTATTTTTTACATTCTTTTCAAAATATTTTTTGTGCTAGTTAAAATTTATTGGAAAATATAACTTGAGTGGATTTTATTAATTTAGAATCGACATTACGAAATTGTTATTTTGGTATAATTTAATACTATGCTTTAAAGTAATATTAATTTTGTCCTGTAAGTTTACGTTATATATATATATATTTTATTTAAACATATTTCTTGTGACCTTCATGTTGGAACTTGACGTGGTTGGAGTACCGGATCACTTAATCTTTTAGTTGGATTGAATGAATTTTATATATATTTTGGTTGTTAAAAAATTAGCTGCATGCACTTGACTCAATTTTTAAATAACTATAAAATGAGTTAAGTTGGTTATTTAATTTATTAAATTGTTTTGATTATGCAATTTAATATTATGTTCTTTCAACTATAATGATTATTTGGAAATGTCTAGAAGCTTTTATTAAATATATTATACAATGTCTCGCGCATCAGTTAGAGTAGTGTGGCTTGTAGGTATTGTCTTAAGCTGCCCTATTATTTAAAATTAGTTTTTGTTTAAGGGATTTTTTCCCTTATCCAATAATTTTGTATTCTTCGTAATTAAAGGATAAAGATAATTTAAATATATTTTTATTTATTTAATTTTTGATTAAGGAATTTTTTTACATTATTTAGAATTAGAGGTTAAATATAATTTAAATATATTTCTTAGTCTTTATCAAGAGATTTTTTTTTTCTTTACGATTCAATAATTTTACATCGTTTAAAATTAGAGGTTAAAATTAATTTAAATATATTTTCAATTTCTTTGTTCTTGAATAATAGAATTCTTTCATTACTCAGTGTCACGTCTATTTTCTTAATCATATTTTTCATTTTGTAATAAGTATAATGAATTAGGAATGATATTAATCATATTTTTTATTTTGTAATAAGTATAATGAATTAGGAATGATAAATAAATATGTATTTGTATATATTGTTTGAATCTGTCAAAAATTATAAATATTGCTCGAATCTATTTTTATTTTAAAGAAAAGTTTTGATCACTCTAACAAAAATAAAAATTATTGATGAATTATTGATAGATTTCTGAATCCGTATGTAATTACAGATAAATTTAGAGTAAATCTATTGATAATTTTGTCGATAAATTTAGTGACATGATAATGATATTTTACCGACAGATAAAATTTTATCGATAATTTAATTTTACTTGTAATTGATAGACTAAACATTATAATTAATATTATTTTTTAAAAATATTACATACGAAAATAAAATAAAAATGAATATGTATATAATAATGTTTGACCTTGTTTTTATATATTTCTTTATTCTAAATTATTAGAACACTTACTTATTAAGGTAACCTAAAAAATCTGATTTCTATTTTCATTATTGTTCACTCTTTAATTTGTTTTATTTGAAAAACTCCTTAATTTATTATACAATTTTTCATATGTTTTCTATTTCAATTATTTAATTTGATATTAACTAATGCAGATCTTAATAGTTATAGTTAAATTGTCTTTGAACACATAAATAGATGAGTCAGAGATTGTGGCTATGATTTTCAATAGTTATGAGCCGAATTTTGCACATGAAACAGGTTGTAATGGAATAGCTAAGGACAACCACGTGAAGGGTGAAGGTCGTAGAAAGAGATTGCTCATCGGTTTCTTCTCTCTCCCTCGTCAATGCTTCCTAATTTTTCTTCAAATTTATTTCTATTTTTAGCATTTCAAAACTATTTATCATAATCCATTTTCATATAATTAATCACCCTCCACTCTCAAGATTCAGTTATATTAAGTTTAGAAATTATGTTCAACAAAAATTTAGCACAGAAATGTTAGAGTAGAAATCTTTTACATTTTAATTCTGTTCCAGCAATTTTAATGATTTAGTGTGTGTTAGCATATTTCCCCCTCTCACCTTTCTATTCTGTTCTCTTTTTTTTTTTCCAAAACCAACATATATTTACTCTTTTTTTTATTTTGTGGGTCTACTTTTAAATCTTCTTGTATTATAGGGTAAATTTTAAACACTTTCTAGAGAATGTAGGGTAGTATGTAACTTATTGTTGTATTTGTTTTAATTTTGGTGTGTAAGAAGACCACAATATATATTGATGAAGATCAAATGTTTTAACACATATGATAATCAAACCCTTGATGCATAGTTTTACTCTTGCTGTGTCAAATACTATGCAAGAAATGTGTACATATAGAAATCAAAACTTTAAAATAATATAAAATTTAGAAGTTAAAACATAAAGGACAAACATAAGAAAACGAAACTAGCTCCATGTTTGTGCTATGTTTTTACTCGGTCAACCACGTTGATGGTAATATTGTAAAGGTTCAAATAAAATTTGAGGAGCTAGTATAAGAGCAGAAAAGAGCAATTTGCAAATGTAAAGGTTAAAACAGAGAAAATATATACCGATATAGACATTAAATAGTACATGACTAAACTTTATAAATATTATCTAACTAGAAACTTTATTAGAGTAGAAGTTCTATTTAAAAAAATTATAGATAAATACAGGAAAAAACCTTCATTTTCCCTTTTTAAGCTATGTCAAGAGATATATGAGTGGAATTAGAAATAATCAAATAATTATATAAATTGGATGAAATGGAACGGATATATACCATAAAATATTTTTATGTTCCTTCTAATGTTTTTAATTATTTAAATAATGAAATCTAGTAAAATGTCATTTCTTTTGTATCAATTCGAGACTCTCTTTCGTCAATAAAGTTTGCCTTTAAATACTGTTGTTGCAATTATGTAATAATTATGATTGTGATGGAGCATAATGTAATTAAATAGTAATGATTTGGTAAGGTGTATAAAGAATTTTATTTTAAGTTTAACTTAATTTTATATAAAATGAGATTTGTATCTATTTATAAAATATTGAAAGATCTAATTTTTATTCTATACAGTGTAATTTTGAAAAAAATTAAAAAAAATCAAAAAAAAGAAAAAGAGATAAAGAGGAAAAGATTACAAATTGAAGATTATAATTAAAAAGATATAAATAAAATTTGATCGTTTTATTAATTTTTACGATAAAAAGCTTTTAGATATTTAAAAAAATGTTTAATTAAAATAATTGCATTAAATGACAATGTGAAAAAGAATCTGAAATTAGATTAATTGACTCGATTTGTAGATCACTAATTCTAAAAAAAATACATATAAATGTAAAGTGATGTAAAAGAAATATATCACATTGTAAAATTGAAAAGAACATACAAATAGTTTGAAAGCAGTGAAGTTGTTGAAAACTAAATAAATGGAAATCTAAATCTAAATGTAATTAATATTATAAAGTAAAAGCTATTAAAGCTAAAATAAAATAAACAATTATAAAGGATAGAGAGTACTAGTTCAAAATGAAAATTCAACACAATGAATAAAAGACCACAAAAAAATTAAAGTGGTAATAATATATTTTATGTTAGTTATAATAGTAGGCGTTAAAGAAGTTTATAGTATTTATGTAGAATATATCCTATTTACTATTATTAGATTATTATTGGGGATTATTAATCCTAATAAGTATAAGATGTGTTCAATTTCTATATCAACACTTACAATCTAAATATATAAATGCCATGTAATCTAAATATTTTAAATTTATTCTTTTCTTACTTTATCAATTATTTCATAATGTGTTTTTATTTAGTGTATTAAAAATCTTTTAGTTAAGTCAATTTTATCTCCATATAATCTCGTTAATTTATTTTTATTTTAAAAAATCCATCAACCTCGTTTTAATTTTTCATTCTTATTGAATTTTCATCTTGATATGTAATAATAACCAAATTAATTCCGTAAAACAGAAAAATCAAACATCTGAAATATTCAGTTATTACATTGATGGATAATTTAATGATTAGCAATTGTATATACGTTTGTGACCAGTATATAGGGAATGGATGCAAATGTATGGAAGATCTGGTTCTATAATTCAGCTTGTTTTTTGTGTAACAATGGCTGATTAATATAGTACAAGGAGATTTACCAGCCAAATGTGTTAGATTGTGATTTTTTATATATATATATATAAATTAACTTCTCATCTTTTCATTTTTATTTAATATGAAACTCAATTACTAATTTCTTTCTCAAATGCCTTTTTCATATTGATACATTCCTTTTTTTCAGCAAAAATATTTCTAACTATTCGTAATGTCCTTCACCGGAACAAGTTTATCCTAAATCTTTTATCACAGAGATTTTTGATATAGAAACTCTTCATCCATAACTAAAACAAATCATTTAGGTTTTCTAAGAGAGATTCATCAGAGATATTTGATACCAATCAACCATATAATGGATTATAACACTATCTACTATAAACTTAAGTTTTAGATTGAATGTAGTGTTATAATTTTTTATATGAGTTTGACCAATTTCATTGATGTTGAATCTTCTGTTGAATTTCTCCTGTGAATTATCTTAAAGATGCATTATTTTTGAAGAAGAAGGTGTTTGGATTGTGGAAGATGAAGTTGCAAAGCTTAAGCATGAAATGGAGGAGCAATTGGATGTTCGTAGAAGAATGAACAGAAGTTCCAATTACACTTCAGAATAGCACGACCAAGTGTCTATCTCCGTCAACTTTCATCACTATGCATGGACTATTCATAACCCAAACTTCTGAACCCTTAATTACCAAGTGTTACACATTCATTCTTTCATACCTTTTCTCCATTCACATACACACCATATTGCATGTGGAGAGTGTAGACCACACAAATCTTTACTTGCTCCATCAAGATTTATAATCTCTCACACAAAACGAAAAGAAAAAAAAAAACAGTAAATTACTATCAGAAGAAGCTACAAAATTAGGTCAAACATTCACGTTAGAGAACTAAAATGTGATAAAATGAAATGCAAACAAAAAAATTGAACCGCGCAATCAAGATAGACATACTTTGCATATCATCAATTTATAGATAGATTAGTACATTAATATGCGCAATCTGACAGAACGCAGCACCGTTGTTGAGAGAAGCTTTTCTACAAACAAGAATCTGGGACTGACCCAGTTAACGATTATTAAAACCAAACCATAACTACTTCTCAAGTTCCAAATTTTACTTTCTCGTTCATGCCTTCACCCTTGTGTCATTTGCAGCATTAACAGGCCTTGTGACCATGTATATACTCACAAGAGATCGATATCTCCTTTGCTTCTTCGTTGGATAAACCTCAACATCATTCCCGAAAATCTCTTGTATTTTCGCCATTATAATATCACTCAAACTTTCGTCACCCTTGCTTCTGCTCCTCTTGCTTCCTCTAATGCTGTTCTGATCCTTCATGCTCTTACTCTTACGCAATGAAGAAGAATGAGAAAGTGTTTCTGCCATCAGATTCTGGTCTTCAACACTTTGAACCCACTTAACAATTATATACATATGCGTGTGTTTTGTGAAGCTCAACAAAAATCATATTAGCGTGTTTTGTGGGTACGTGTTGTGTGAGTTTTAATTTAGAAAAAAACGAGAGCACCTAGACAGAAACCACGGGGTTGGTTCTATGAACCTGACATTCTTATACTCTTTCACTTTTCCCATAATTTCTTTAATGCATCTTTGACCGTTGGATTGCTCTCTATGATCTCATCTTTGACTTTTTGGTCGGCAATCCGACGGTTACTTAAATTAGCAAACTTGTTCTAAAGGGTTTCGTTTGAATGCGTGAAAGTCCAAAACGGTTTTGAGGCTTTCTCTTTTTTATCGTAGCTCTGCTAGGGTTGACCCAAGTCAAGGAATCAGCCACTTTAAAATAGGGCTAATTCGTTGCTTCTCTAGAATTTGGAACATTTGATGGAGAAATGTGGAATTTATCAATTCATATAAGTTTTTTTTTCTAGACAAAAATGGTTTTATTTTTCTCAGGAAAGAGTCCACTTGGAAAACTTCACATTTCTTCACAGATAAGCTTGCTGAAAAAGACGGTTAGGGTTGCTTTCTTTATCCAAACTCTTAATTACTTCAATTATGAACAAAAAAATCTATATAAAAGATTATAATAATACTTTTAACCTAAAATCTTAACATAATAAGTTTTTAGGTCTTCCATATGTTTATATGTTTCTCTTCTCAGTAATTTCTATTGAGACTTAAACTTACATTTAGCTAAAAAAAACTTTCACACAATAATTGTTTATGTTCTGGAAAGGAAGCGAAACAAAAAATGGAAAATGTGGATTTTTAAAGACTCAAATCTTCAGGTTTCGATTGTGTGAAACCATTGACTAGGTAAACTTTGTTTTCTTTGCATTAAAATAATGAAAGGTTAATTTCTGAACAAGCCCTCAAAATTTTTTGTTTTCTCTTTCATTCACTCACGCGCTTTCCTTGAGAATAAAGCATATACCGTTTGGAACGTGGAAGCAAAGCAACTGTGTAAATTATCACGTCACTATCAACTCCTTCAAATTTTACAAATTGTGTACGCCTTGTATATATTATCGTTAGTGTTTTAGTTCCTATAAATTATGTGCTATATTGTTCTTATAAATAGTATAACACGTAAAGAATATACAGAAGAAAACAATAGAGATTGAACGAGATTTAAGTCATTTATTTAAAAAATTCTGACCACTTTCAACTCAAAATTTTTAAATAATAAATTTGTAGGTTATCTTTTATATTAGTTTAATTTTCTTATTTCTAGTTATTGTAAAATTTAAACTCATATTGAAAATTTATTCAATTTAAAAAAAAATGAAGAATATTTATGATTTAGGATTTAGGGTTATGGTATATTTTTACGATTATTGACAAAAATACTTCAACTGAAAATAAAAATAAAATGGGAATCGAATGTAATATTAGCTGTTTTCAATTCTATTAGTATTCAGGGTAAATCAACACTTAATTTGACCAGTTGAGGGTATTCTTATATATTTCCACATTCGGTCGTTCTAAAATCTCTTAGAATTTGCAATTGGTTTGAATTGATTTCAAATTCAAATAAACAAGATGACAACTTGACCATTTTCGGAAAATAAGCACAATTCACAAGTTTCATTGAGCGATTCAATCAAACAACTCACTAAAATGATAACATTCAATACATTGAATTGCAATTAAGCAAAACTAAATTAAAATTTTGGTAGCTTCAATAGAGAGAAGACAGGAAATAGGGAAGAAAGATTAACAACCAGAATGTAAAGAATACAGTTACAGCTTGTAGATTCTTTAAATAATAAAATAAAATATTTGATAAAAAAAAAAAAGTAAAGGAAGGGAGATTGGATATAGCATTTTCGGGAGTGTAAATTGCAAAATGTTAAATTTTATTCCGGGCTAAACTAGGGTGAATATTTTGAATGCAAACCCATTATGGGCCGAATAAGTAGTCGCCAAAAACAATAATTGGAGTAATGATTTCAAGTACATTTCTCTCCCATTAATAAAAAGTAGTAGATTTTGCCATTTTTTTATTTATACCCTGTCATTTAGACTCATTGCTTGCGTGAAGAAATGATGAGAAAATATTTTATATTATTCTTATTTATTTTTATTCATTTATTATATAAAAATATTTGAAAAAAAATCAGATATTTATATAACAATTGATTAAGTGATGTTTTAACTTTAAAAAACAGCTAACAAATGTAAACATAATAAATGATTTTGTGGAATTGATTATGAATAAAATTGATTATTTGGTACTCACTTTCACTTTTTCATGTATTTCTTCATTCCTTTACATGAAAAATATAAAGTAAACTTCTTTGGTCTCGTTTTCACCACTTTGTTCTCTGTATCTGTACTTTGCTTTCTCTCACTTTCTTTCACCTCTTCAAAACCTAGTGTTAGTTACAACTACAATTGTTTTCTTCTACTCATTTGCCATCTTTGTACTTCAAACTTTCGTACTATCAGTGTCGGCAAAGGCTTTCGTTTTATACAGAATTTAAAGCTTGTTTGAATATAAAATTTTAAAAGAGTATAAAATTCAGAGAGTTTATACGATTAATTTAATTACTTCAAAGTAGTAGTTTTAAATTTTACCTAGAAGTTAAAGAGTTTTAAATCTTTCATATTTCTCTCTCTTAGATTTGATTTCAATGGACATTATTACTTTTTATCATGTCTGGTAGAATTTTTCTTGAATCAAAATAATTATTTATTAGATAACTTTAATTAGGATTTTCTAAGCTAACATTAATAATCTTTCTCTATTGATGCGAAATACAATTTTTGTTATTTGATTTCGATTGAATGTATCTTCCACTAGTAAATTGCTTTAATTTTTTTCAAACATTCATCACAATGTTATTAAAAAGTATTTCTCTATAAAAGTTAAATAAAATTTTTGCACCGACAAAATTATTATAACTATTAACTATTTTTCATTTGATGGCAACCAACATTTTCTCAACCAGCTATTTTTAATTGATGATAATCAAAACTATTTTCATCATTGTCAACGAAAATATTTCTGAACTGATGCAAGTAAAATTTGGTTAAGTGTTAATAAGAATTGATATTGTTGAGTAATAATCAAAATACTTCATTCAGACAAGAAAACTCAAATAATCTAAAATAAAATCCAGGAGACATGTTTGATGAAGAAGTTTGCAGTGCAAAGACAGAGATTGGTGAATGTTGAATAATAATATAACAGAAAAAGAGACATCTGAGGAATAAGAATAAGAATATCCATAGTTGACGGTATTACAAATGAGCAAAGGTTTAAACAAGAACAAATGAAAATATGACAGCTAATTGTTGAGACTGCAGATCCCCCATTTTGGAGAGGGAATAATTTATCATTCAATGCCTCTTTCTTATAATACATGAAACTGGAAAGAGAATAACACTAAAACCCACAGAAAATATAATGAAAGAATAAATGAAAAACCCCTATTACAAGGTAACAATGTGTCAGCCCCTCCCTCCCCTTCCTCTTTTTTATCTCATCTACACACCCGAAAAATAAAAACTTTCATCCGAAAATTCTTGCAACTTTCTCAACAACCTCGTTGCATATTCCAACCACTGTTTCTTCGACATCAGTGTACCTCAAAAATAACTAACACCACCCTTTTTCTTTATTCACGACTCATCACAATTCAATCCACAAATTTCTAACACAGGGCCATCTCTTGACACAAATGGGTTGATTCTGACCCACATCAGAGTCAAGATAGAGGCCAGAAGGATTGACCAAACCAATATGATGGTTGGCATCCTGTCTTGCTTTCCAAGCAACCCCTTGAGGAAGGGGTAGAGATGGATGATCACCCACAAGGCAAAGAACAATCTCCCAAACAGAGGTCCCCATGAGTCATACCCATTGTTGATGGCATCTGAGATCCCAACAACCACCCCAACAATGTTTATGATCAGCAAAGTCGTTGGAGGGATCAAGAGTGATGTCCACTTGAAGATGTACAGTTCTGAGAATTCTCCATCATCAGCTGCTTTTGAGGTCACAGTGAAGTTTGTGTTCACACCAGCCAACACCTTCAGTAAACCCTGAAATAAGGCAAAAAGATGGGAAGAAGCGCCTCCTATCACCCAAAACTGTTCGTTCCTCCACCAGTCGTCTATGGAGACGCCGCCCCATTGCATCTCAAGGATGCCAGTTGCTGCAATGGATATGAAGAGGGCCATGAACACAAGACTGGCATAGTTGCTAATCTGCATTTCACACGGAACATTTCACGTCAGGAACCAATTCTATGGCTTTTAAGTGCTTCAAATTATAGGAACAAACACAAATCACATAGTAACATGCAATGCCAATAACCTCCAAAAATAGTTCCCAGATGGTAGAAACGCTGAGATTATGATTTATATGCATGTATGCAGTTGAAATCTACTCTCGATTTTCCATCAAACAGTTCTTACCAAAAGTTACTACCTTTCAAATTGTAAATGAAACTTAAACATCCATTTGACCTGACAAATATGAATCTCAATAACCCAGAAACTACAATTTCTTGCTTTTTAATTCCTTAGATGGGGAAGGAAAAAATATAAGCTAGAATATTAGATAGAGCATTAAAGCATACCTCAGGTACAATAAACTTTCCAGTCAGAAGGCATATGGCAGGTAGAGTACAGTAGACAAGCAATGGGAGAGAAGTCCAGGGATATACGACTGAGTTTATGTAGGAAAATCGTTCCAAAAATTTCAAGCCACCACCATAGCCATACCAGATTGGACAATGCCTGCTGAAAAAGATCTCAACAGACCCAAGGGCCCACCGAAGAACTTGGTGCAGACGATCTGAAAGATTGATAGGTGCTGACCCCTTGAATGCAGGGAGCTTGGGGATGCAATACACAGACCGCCAACCATGGCAGTGCATTTTAAATCCAGTCAAGATATCCTCTGTCACAGAACCATATATCCATCCAACCTGATAACATGCCAACGATTATGAGCGCGACGAATACGCATAAGACGAGATTAATTTTTCAAAAAGAATTAACCAAACAAATTGATTTGTTTAATACTTACTTCCTTTCCCCATTCAGTTTTGTCTTCATAACCACAACTGATAACTTGGATGGCTTCTTTTAAAAGTGATGCAGGACTCACACCGTGCGGAACACCACCATGTTCCAAAAGTGTCGATGCTACAAATACTGGAGACTGTCCAAACCTCTTCTCCAACTTTGTTTGAGTCAAACTGGATGTCTTCTCGTTATTGGCTCCTGAAAAGAATTTATATAGTATTATTATTAAGCATATTTCTCACAGTATGCATTTTTTTTGTAAAGACAGCCACATGGTTCAAAATTCTAACCTTCATTCCCTGCCTCAATATTTTCAAGTGCATGTATCTGCTTTGATGCTTCACTGTGCTTCACCTTACGCTTTTTCTCCTTCTTAGTGTTGGCATTCTTTTTCTTTCTAGAGCCGCAACACAGGCAGCACCACTTTGGCCAACAGTTACAAGTTTTGCTCGGTGGTTTCTTCTTGGCGGGTGCATCGTATCCATATAGTGCATGCCTTCTGAAAACACATCCAGTTCCGACATATATTGGACCTTGGATCCCATCCAATCCTTTCATGTTGATCTGTTTTCAATTGGTGAGTTAGCAACTTTGGTATTAAAGGACTGAAAGGAAAACACTCGAACAGGCCAAAAAGGGGAAGACAAAACTTACATCGAAAAATACAACATTTCTGTTTGAGTATCTATCATGTCTATCAATTCCATCAAATCTTTGAGGAAATTGCACATAGCAAATCTTTTTCCCAAGTTGAGGGTCCATCATAAAACACATAGCTTCTCTAAGTGCCTTGCTATTGTTTATGTAGTGATCACAATCAACATTCAGAAGATAGGGTGCATTTGTGATAATTGCTGACGCTCTCATCTTCAAATAGTTATCATCACAACATTAGTTATTAAGGTAAACTGACCACGGTTGAGGCTGAACCAAAATAAAAGTGACTCGATACTTACCAGAGCATTCATTGCCCCAGCCTTTTTGTGGTGATCAAAGCCTGGCCTCTTTTCTCGAGAAACATAGACCAAGCGAGGAAGCTCGTTTCCTTCAACATCACGAACACCATCGTGGCCAAGGAAGACCTGTAAAATAAGAAAGAAAGTCAGCATTTCTATATCAGAAGTCAGTGAAATGTGGCAACTACGATTCAAATTCTCTAGCCAAAGCAGGATGGTGGCATAAACAAGTCTACTTGCAATGCATTATGTAATGATTTAAATTAGTTTGAGCATCATGCAGAGGAATTTGTTTAAACACGGGGAACATCATCTCACCAGAAACCCAACAAACATCGTATGCAAAAACTATTTCTGGTGTCTGTTATAGACTGATATATCTTCTCACCTGAATCATGCCAGGATGATCCCTCACATTATTGCCAGGCCAGGGAGTTCCATCTTGCATGGTCCATCCATCCTCAGGAACCTTCTGTGCTGTTGCCACCAAACTGTTAATCCTCACCTTAAATTCTTCATAATCTCTCTGTAAGAACCAAAATAAAAATGATCAGTAGCAGAGTCAAATGCTTGCATCTTTCAGCACAAAAAGCAAAAATCTCGTAAAAGAAAAGGTTGACACCTTCATTGCTCTCCTTTCCCTGACAAATGCTGGATGAACTTTGTTTTTCAGATAGTCCATCTTCTGACCAAAATACCACTCTGGTGCCCGTGGCTCAATATTGTATTTCTTAACAAATGGAACCCATCTCCTAGCAAATTCAGATGTCTCAGACAATGCTTCAAATGTAAGCATAGCAGCACCGTCATCTGAGACATAGCATGCCACTTTGTCAACCGGATAATCGACAGCAAGGATAGATAGAACAGTGTTTGCTGTAATCAATGGAGGTTCTTTCATTGGATCAACAGTACTGACAAAGACGTCTATATTGGACAGCTCAGATGGCTTGCCTTCTTTTTCATACCTGCGGCAATGTTGAAAACCAATCTTGAGCAACTAGAATTTTGAACATGAAATCATAGAATGAGATACACTTGGGTAGAATAAATGCAAATCATGGAATGAAAAAAATCACCAGAAGTGGTAGGTAAGCACAATTACCTGAGTGACAAGCGATCAAGGTATGTTTCACGCTGTATTGGGTACCATTTTGGAAACTGATCCATTATCCATGATGCAGCAAACCATATTTCACAGATGACCGAGGTCAACCACAAGCCATATGCATCATTAACTGGATGGAGAATTCTATAATGGAAAAAAAGCCCAAGGATTACAAGACGGAGTACTATAATCATTCTGTAAGGATTTATCTTGCTTGAAGGGATGGGTAGCTTCCGAGAAAGTGGTTGCCTGCCTTCATCCATCCTGTTACACAAGATATTGATAAAAAAAGATTAATACACAATGCAAAAATGTATGGCACAGAACTAGAGAAATGTAATTATTCTATTTAGTCAAACTTGCATTCTGTTTCCCCAAGTGCACACACATACACTGCAACACCACACAAGTAAAACAACAGCAGATTGCATGCCTATAACGTATGCATGAATCCAACAACTGCTTATATTGATTTTGAGTCTTAATGTCTTCCAAACGCAAACAGGATTGGGTTTGATGTTAAAAAGAGGTGCTCTAGTATCCACTCCAACTATGTAGCATAATAAGAAACTTAAATAAGGCAAATAAAAATATTGAGTTGAAGAGTTACATGGGCAAATCAGCATCCTCAAAGTCATCACCAAAACCTCCATCGTTGCTCCCTTCATGCTTCACCACCTGAAGTTTTTCACTTTGTCTTTTCTTCCATTCTTCCAAGCGGTCTTTCCAAGCCACACTTCCATACCCATACACAGCAATATCTTTCTTGGGCACCATAGGTCTGGGTTGCACTATATAACAAGAGAAGCACCAGTTGACAATATGTACAGACAAGACAATTTAACAATGCAGAAGTAGACACTTGTACAGCACTTACATGGAATAGATGGATCGCTATAAGGCATTGGATGGACTCTATTCCCATGATTCATATATGGTGGAACGATTAGAGCATGTCTATCAGAAGATATCTCAGGATCCTATAAATGATCAAAACGGTAATTCATTAGTCAGTTCCCAGTGTGAAGTGATCCCCACTAGAAAGTGAATCAGACCCGCCAAATGGGAAATTCAAAGATAAACTACCTCCTCCCCGTAAGTTAGGAGCGGAATTTCAGAATTGAGAGGGGCTGAGCCATGTTCCAAGTTTGTCCCAATGCCAGATGCGTGGTTAGCACCTCGCCCAGTGTTAAGACGTCCAGAAAACATGGATTCCGACATGGGCTGTGTGCCCAAAGCATCAAGATCACCATAATCAAACTCATTATCCAAATCATCAGTATCATCTTCATCTTCATCACCTTCAACCCTGGGACTACCTACAATTCATTCATCGGTAGTGTTGTAAGAAAAATTCAACAACAGAAACAATATACCAGAATCAAGGAAAGGAAAACAAACCAATCTCACCTTTGATACGTTTGTATCTGGTCTTACACTGAGGACAAGCCTGATTTCCCTCGCGCCTTTCGTACTCATAGCAAGGCCGGCAAACTGGGAAAGCACACTCATTGCAAGCAACAAAGGGCTCCCCATCAACAGTGACCTCTATCTCATCCCCACAAATCTGACATATCTGTCCACTCAGCTCTCGGACAGACTTAATCTGAGCAGAAACAAACCACAAAAAGAGTTCAGTGACATTAGCACTTGACGAAATCCTACCCAACTAAAACGTTGTACAAATCCAAGTCAAAGTTAAAGAGACAGGTTTATTCAAATACAGAACATTGATCTTTTCAAAGCAAACCACATCAATATCAAATTCAATTGACAATTATTCACCACCACTAATCAACTAATCCTCAACTAATATTAGGAGAGAAACACACAATCGGCACAAATGTTCACACATTGTAGACACATTCAAAAGGTCTACCCTCAAACCACACCACGATCAATTAAATCTGAGGTTCATCTCCAAAAACCCCTCTCCATAAACTAGTAGCTTGAAATAAGAACAAGAAAACCTCAGACGCGGCATTAAACAGTTCCAAGAGACCACCGACACACGAAAGGTGGACACTTTAGGGGGAGAAAATGAGATCGGGAGAGAGAAAAAAACACACAAAAATACAAGTACCATAAAGTCCTAAAAACCCTATACAGTTTATATGAAATGAATGAAAACAGACATAGACAGAGATTACCCTTCCATTCTCATCGGCATTGATGAGCACAAACTCGTTCCTGTTGTGGGAACCAGCAACGAGTCTACCTCCGGTGTGCATAACTGTCTCTTGAACTCACAAGTCTTCTAGTCCTTCTTCAAATCCACACAACCCCTCTTCGCTTCAGAAGAAAAAGATCCACTCTTGCATTGCTCAACACCCCCACATCACACCCACTTCCCCCACACAAAACCAAAACCCAAAACCGGATCCAAAATCACTCCTTTTCCCCGCACACGTAATTCCCAATTGCGGGCAAAAATACAAAAAAAACACCAAAATGCAATTCCTTTTCTTTTAAATAGAGCGAGATAAAGATAGAGAGAGAAGGAGAGAGCTGTGTTGGGGTTGTGCGTGCAGTGTGCACTTTGATTCCTTCAGAAGATAGCCACCGTCGGCTGGTCCTAATCTATGCCAATGCTTTTAGAGAGAGAAAGTGCTGAGAAGAAGATAGAGAGAGAGAGAGTGTGTGTGAGTGGAAATGAAGACGCGTAAGAGAGAAGGAGATACAACATAAGAGGGAGAGAGTTGGAGGGGGGGACAGAGAGACAGAGAGATCGAGAGAAAAAACAATCAAAGCTGGGATTATTAAAAAGAGGAAAAAAACACACACACACCGAAATTATAATAAAAAACAAAAAATAAAAATGAAAAAAATGAAGGAGTTAGGAGTAAGAGTTAGTAAAGAGTGAGGTGGTAGGTGGGGCCAGGTTGGGGTGGTGGTGGCTATGGCTGTGACCCACCGGAGTTTGGTGAATAATGCTAAAGCGAAATTTTTTTTTTTTTTTGGGTTTCTTACATTAATGTGTAATTTGCATAAAAAACTAAAAAAAAGGTTAAATTTTCGTCGGCGAAGGTGTGTGTGTTAAAATCGGAAAACCCTGCCTCTTTAATTTTTTTTCTAATTAATATTAATATTATTTAATTTAATTTTGGGGTTAGATCAGAATTGACTGGCATTTGTTAAGATTGGAAAGAGAGAGAAAAGGGTTGGCAAGGAACTGGCAAGTAGGATCATCTCACGCGGCTCTTTCTTTACAACTATACACTCAACACAACACAACAAAACAAAACTCTCTCTCTCTACACATGATGGAATTGGATTTGTGTATGTTTGTGGTATCAAGAGTCAAAGTATGTGTTACCAAAATTATTTACTCCAAAATTAAGAAACTGCATTTTAAATGATTTATTGTAGATTATAACACCCACAGTATACGTTATATAGTTTAATAGTTTGTTTATCTTAATTGTATGCTTTTACCCACCTTTGTATTAATGTAAATGTTTTAACTTAACTCTTTTGCAATGTAAAAAAAAGTATTAAATAATTGTTCATTATATAATTTATGTCAATAAATAGTAAAGCCTATAAACGGAAGTTTTTTGATTAGTCTCCTTGAATGTAAAGATTGCAATGTTTTGTAATTATAATTTTTTCATCCTAAATTTAATAGATTTAATTAATATTTTTAATTAACTTAAGATGAAATAACTCATCGAAACTCATTAAATGTTTTTTTTTTTTGCTGAATAGAAAGTATTCTTAAATTTAATTGTGAAACGTCTCTTGTAAGTTAAAAAAAAAACAAAATTTCAAAAATTTAAACAAGATTTTCCATAATTTTGTAAGTTTGTTCTGATATACCTTTGTCCTAGAAGATAGTGTTTTGTCTATGTTATGAATGTAAACGACCTTCTTTGAGCTGAGTCCTTTCACTTCAGATGTTCAGTACCGCATTAAGCTCTTTGAACCCTCTTTTCGGTTTTGCATTCAATGGTTTATGAACCTTTTCCTAATCATCAATTTATACCTGTGTCCATTAATATCATTAATTTATTATCTACTTTAATCACGTTTATGGTGTAGTTTTTCTTCACTAAATAAACCTTTCACACACCATGTAACTATGTAACTATTTTTTTTTTTAATTTCTTTAGTGGTTTGTGCTAGTAATTTTAATTATTTTCACTTTGATGATCTAATAATTAAAGAAAAAACAATAACATATTACATTGATTAAGTTCAAGTATTGAACTGTTTGGATGCAACATTTGTGTCACTTTGAAAGGGCAATGAAAAACAGAAAGTTCAACTTGCATTGAGCTAAATCTACAAGAATCACAATCTTCCAAATAAATAATACAAGTACGAATAAAATAGAATCAATTCATCAACCATGCACAACAAAAAAAAAATGTAGAATTTTTTTTTCACACCAAACACCTTCAACAAATCATGTTTCGAATATATAATAATCTGAACTCCTTAACCATAAGAATCATTTTAACTTTAATTATTGGGTAATTCTATTTGACTACTACTATTTTTTTTTTCTTGCACAAGCTATGGATCATGTTTCATATGCTCATTATTATTTATTTTATCAATTTTCAAACTTACATTTACTATAGTGTCATCTTTGAGATCATAGAAACTGTAAAGTATAAAATATATCACATTACATCAAATCATAGAATGCCGAATATTAATAAAATGAGGCATGGCAATAGTTTATTGACCCCTTACATACCATTTCGACAAGAGGAACATGTCAACCTTTTTATTCCATTCAACATAATGCAATAGAGAAATGGGCATGTGCAGTGAGAAGAAAATTAACCTAATTGCTATCAAACGAAAAAAAAATTAATTAAATTACTGCAACTTGAAACAAAAACAATAAGCCTTTAAGTGCGATTAACACAAACCAGAAATGCAACACTCTATAGTTGACATTTTCGTTTTACTGAAATCAAATACCAACTCCAGCACATTTTAAATTATAACAGTGAATATTAAACAATGTTAAGCAAGTTATTTAACAAAAATATATACAATGTGCTTTCATTTAATTACTTATTTTTTTTCTTAAAAAATAATTCCACGCTTTATCTTCAAAGCTGACTCATGAAGCAAGTAAACTCTTGCTTTGGGATCTGAAATACAAGGTTGAAAATGTGTTTATAAGTCATATTATTTTCTCACAAAAGCAAAAGAAAGTTCTTAGTACATTTTTTAAAATGAAGATTTTTTTTTTCCTTACAAATAAGTTTTCATCTTATAATTTTCATTTGTAATTAGAAAATGTTATATTTATGTCTTCAATTTACTTTCCAATGCATATTGTTCTTGATCGAATGTACAATATCTATTGTTAAATATTTTAAGTATCTAAGTATAACATATCCTTCTTTATCATTCAATTATAAATTATAACGTATATAATAAAATTATTGAATTTTATAAAAGCTACTCTAAAAAATATATTTAAATGATTTCTAACTTATTTTCTATTGGCATTATAAAATACCCCAAATTCTAATTGAGATAAAGCTGAAAGGTTCCCACAAATCTCTTTTGTTTCTTGACATTCTATTTAACATTTTTAATAACACAACAACAACAACAATGTTGTTTTACATGAGAAAAAGTGGGAAGCATAAATATATTTTCAAGTAAAATAAAATAAATATCAACAGACACACACTTCACTACTTAACAACATTATTTTACATTTATATTTTGCTTATATAATAAATTCAATAAAATCATACTCGTGGCTGATATAATAATAGTTTGTAAAGGAGTCAAAAATTAATTTTATCATCTATCGGTAATGAACTATTAAATAAACATAATTACGTAATTTAACAATTCATTTTATGTATCAAAGGATTTGAGAAAGACTAATTCAAACAAGAGTAATGATTTATTGAAAGAAGAAAAAAAAAAGAAATGAAAGAAAGAAAATTTGATAACCAAAATGAGTGTTCCACAAGGTAATTAAAGTAGGTTGGTATTTGGAGTTTGTGACCATAATGCATACATTTGTATTATTATATAATAATTTTGGTATATTGTGTGTGGTAGAAGGGTTGGGTTAGATCTATATATTTGATTGACTTTGGGTCCATTGGCTTCACTTAATTTCTTAACTTTAAGTTATAATTTGTGTTTAATTCTTAACCAGTAACGTGTGTTAGCCAACCCATTCATAATTGTCCTTCACAATGTTTTTTTTTCAACTTTTCTCTTCTGACTTCAAGTCAATACACATATTACACATAATTTCCAGCTGTACTTCTTGACGAAGAAAAAAAAACATTAATTATTGCTTTCGAAACCCTAAAATTCTTACTCACTGTTTTTTTCTCCTGCTTTGGATCATTGCATTATGTTATTGTATTATTGTAATTATAATTAGAGATTAATGTCTATTTTATGTTGTAAAATTTCTTAGGCAGTTAACTAATAAGAAATTAACATGATTTTTTTCTGACATAGATATTATAAAATTCAATTAACAAATTAACAACAGCAATAATAATATCAAATCAGTTTATATCATTAGTGCACGGCTTATTTTTTCTTAAAAAACATGACTTAAAAATATATAAGTTAAGGAAATTAAATCAAAAATAACATAAAATTTTAAATATTTTTCTCAAAATAATACACTCATTCTTTACTATAGAAAGACGTGTTTTTAAATATTTAATGTCATTATATATTTATTACTTGATTTAATTGATACAGTTGTATATTTAATTTAATTTAATTTAATAAGTTATAATAATTGCTTGTACGTTGATTTGCATGTTGGGTGGGTGGTAAACTATGAGTATATAATATTTTGAAAAAATAAAACTTTTAATGTTTTAAAATACTTACTCAGTATAATAAATATTATTTAATTCTATAATTATTTTACCTATTCGGGTAATCTAATTAATTTTGTTAGTAAAAACTACATTATCCTAAACGGGTAAGGTAATGAATTGTATTATGAAAATAGGTAATTGAGTAAAACAGTACTGAACATGGATATAATGCAAAACATGTCTTTTCTTGTGGAGCAACGTAATTACTTTTGTTATTTTAATTAATTGCGAAAGCAAAATTAAATTAATAATTGGCATAACGTCACGTTGGTTTCCTCTTATTTTATTTTTGGTCTTTTTATTAGAATATTTGTTACGACTTTTATGCCACATGGGCAGCTTCCGCTGTCGGTGGTGATATTTTAATAGATGATAAATAAAAAATAAAAAATAAAAATAAATAAAAAATGTCGTTTTCGCGATTCATAAAAGGTCGTCCACGTCACAAAAAAACAACTGTGATTGTGATTTTGGTATGATTACTTTCGTAACAGTGCCATGAATTAGCATTATCTGCTTTTATTTTATTAATTATTAATTCAAAATATTAGATTAGAACATGCAGTGTATTTAGCCACTTTATGTTTTTTTCTTCAAGGAATTAACAATATTTGCTAATTAATAAATAAAGTTTTTCTTAACGGATCCCGTAAAGTCAAGTTGTAAGACGCACCCGCTTTAAAGTGAGCGTCACACTCTGCACTTAGCCTACACCTATCTAATTTTCCTATCACCTATCACAATATTATTATTTTATTACGTTAAATTTTTGTTACATAGTATTAGCAATTTCCACTCTTTCCATGTTTTAATATTACACATGAATCACTCATTATGAATAAAATTCCTTTAGGTTGTTACATAAAAGTGACGTGATTTATTGTTTCACTACAGCGTTAAATGAGCTAGGGTAGTGACATAGGCATACATATAAGATTAAATGAAAGCGTTTTTATATATTTTTAAGGTCATTGTAGATATGTTAGGGTCTTTGTAGTTCGCGAACATAAAAACTAATTGCAATTTGATTTGGATTTAGTATAAAATTATATTAAACTAAATTATTGTTTTGTGCTTCAGTTTGAATAATTTTTGCACCTTTTGTTTTTGTAAAACTGTTAAATATTTTATAATAAAATGACTAAATAAAAAAATATATTATTCTTTTATAATTCTTATTATATTCATGAATTTAATTTTTTTCCATATATATATATATAAATCAATAATATTACACTTAAAAAATACAAAATACAATTTTTTATTTTATTTTTAATATATTTATGATAAATTATAGTCATAGAAATACTCAACAACCACATTCACGAATGTTTATTATAAGCAACAGAAAAATTATTTAAGAATAAAAATGATATAATTTGAAATTGAGTGTAGATATTTTAATATTAAAGTAAAAAAATTATAAATAGAAAAAATAGTTATTTAATTTTTATTTTAAAATAATCATTATCTCTCTAATCTTTTTTTTTTCTTTTATTTTGCTAACTTATTTTTAAAAATCTAATAAATTCGTTCATCTTTTTAAAGATTAAAGTCTTTAAGAGTTCTGGTAAAAAATATAATAAGTTTATTTGATTATTTTCTTTTTTTATAGTGAGTTTATTTCCACTCTTTTTTTAAGTTAATTTTATAATAATTATATCATTATTAGATGATGAGAATCGAAAAAAAATTCATAATGATAATTGGAGTTTGAAAAAAATTCTATCAAAATATGTTATATGAATTAATGCTGTCAAGTAAGGATGATTGATTCATTTGTATACATGATTGTGTGAATTTCACATTAGAATGACAATATATCAGATATATATCATAATATAATCCAATACACAAGTTTTCTGAAAGTAAAGTCAAATATTTATATATATTGGTCAATAAATTTATAATGCGGATAACGTTGATTTTGAGTTGATGATAAACACTTAATTTGTTAAATGTGATAAATTACATGTTTTAACCATATTTATTAAAAACTTTATTTGTACTGAGAGTGTTTTGATACGCTAATTTATCATACTTTTTGTTTTATATTTATTTTATTTTAAAATATTTGATCATAGTATGTTACAAGAGTAGATAATATGATATGTGATGATATTTTAGTGTATAGGATTACTTTCTTTACTTTTGATATTTATATTTTAATACATATTATATTTTAAAATCCATTATATATATATATATATATATATATATATATATATATATATATATAATATATATATGTTATAAAAAAAGACATGCATATTATATATATTTTAATTACTGATAGTTTTTAATGATATTGTTGTTAGATAATGTAACAAGGGATATCACAGTTTTATGATAATGCAATTATTCTTTTAATGGATATAAAATGAAATGTGTTTTTCTAAATAAAATAAATAATAATAAATTCATCATGTAATATGGAAAATGCAAGAATATTCAGTGGGGATTTTATGTTTGAACAGCACTTAAATTTATATTATAACAATTTTAATCTCAAATATAAATTTCTCAGAATAATATGTTTCCAAATTTTAAATTTACTTTTTTTTCTTTCTTAAATCGACGTTGTTTATATTATTTATTTGAATAATTACATTATTCTAAACATTTTGTTTTTGTTTTATATTTTTTGCAATTCAAATAAATTGAAAGATAAGTATCGAGTACAATATATATTTCTACACTCTTAATTTAAAGTCGATGACTAATTAAAAAAAAATGGAAGTAAACGTTATTATGAAGCGCCAAAGATAGAGAATAAAACAATAATAAATTAACCCTCAAAATAGGAGAACACATGACAGCAGTTGTTATATATTCATGTCTTCGATAAATTAACGATTAATGTAACTTCGTTGCATGTTTGAATGACTAGAATAAACAGTTCCTCCTTTTAACGAATTTTATTAAGGTACTCTACAACATTTAACGAGAAAAAAAAAACTAACCCTCTTTATTTATGTTAGTTTATAACAGTATAGTTTAAGTGGATTTTTTTTTCTATAAAAGATATGCATAAATTAGTTTGATCTAATAGTTTGATGAGTGAATTGTGATACTATTTTTATAAGCTATAATTTTTAACAGATAGGGAAAAAATATATATAAATAGTTTTTTTTCGTAAGTATTTTATCTTTTCATATTTGAGAGTATAATTTAATAAAACGTATATTTTGCTCATAAAGTACACTGTCTAGAAGGTAACAAATAATGTATTAAAACAAGTTTATCGTAATATTGATCAGAGTAAATTAGATTTATTTATTATTCATTCAAAGCTTTGAACGAAGATGTGATAATGTCTTATTAAAAGAATGTGTTAATTATATAACTTTCAAAAAATTACCAACTGATTTAACTTATTGAGATATTTTGGAATTGTTTAGTATATAAACTTCTACTTCAATATAATCAATACTTTATTTCCCACATCTAATTAATATTAACTAAATTAATGTAACTTAATTAACTTCTCTTATGGATTTATAAAACTTGTTAGATTATATAATAAATATATTTTTTTCTTAAGTGTTGATATAATGCTTGATCCACGAGAGAGAATGATTATTTCTAAAGTAGTGAGTGAACTCACTCAAGTAATATATATTTAGTGGTGTTGTGGTGAATTGGTGAAATGTATGTGTGGTAGTGACACACATGTGTGTTGATGTCTTTGTAGTATTGTGATCTTTTTGTAGGTATGTGGTGAGAGATATATGTCCTGATATTGTGTAATATTAAACATAAAAAACTCATTATAAAAAGAAAATGTTTCAATTTCACTAATAATCAATATCACACAAATTAAGATGTCATGTGGTGAGAAGTGGAGAGGTTTGTGCATTAGACTATTATAAAAAATATGTACAATGAACCATCATAATATAGAAAGTTTATGACGTATGTTTCAATATATATTTATAATGAGTTATATATTAGTCTTTGATAAGACATGCTTAATATGAGTATAGTATTCATAATCGAGATGTACTCAGTCAATATCATATACATACCGATAGTGTTGAGGTAATGTGCGGAATACTTGCCAGAACCTAAAATGGCAAATAAAGTTAATAATGATTGATTAAGTATCTTAAATCAATTCGTACTAACATAATTAACTTAGAAAAGTCGTAACAGTCTCAATCTACCATGAACAATATTTTTCACTCGATTATATAGATGAAATGTATATATTTCTTTTTTATCAAACATTTAATATTCTAAATATCAAACATGTACTTTAACGCCATAAATTTTTTTTCATTTTCATTTTGACTGAAATATGAGAAAAAGTTAATATATAAAATTTCTTAAAAGACAAGAGAAAGTAAAAGACATCTTCCTAATTCATAAAAAACAATGAATATCATATAAGATGCCAAATATGACAAATTATTCTAAAATATTAAGAAACAATAAAAATGTTTGTAATATTTGATAATTATGATTTAACAATAATTTGTTATAACGTTATTTAAAATGAAAATGTGATGTTTAGTCGATATATGTTAGTTGCTAAATATATTATATGTATATATTTTATTGACTTATATGTAATTTTTTGGATTATTAGATAATTTACTTATAAATTAAATAACTTAAAGATAAAATGAAAGGTATAAAGCGTAAGTGGTATATTAACAGTCCATATAAATATAAATGTGATATTAATAATTTAATTTTTGTTGTGCAAATATTATTAACACGTAACATAGTTTACAATTGACAATACTGAAGATTGAATTTCAGCCATGATGCACACAACTTAAACTACACTTTTTGCTTTTAGAAATTAAACACAATATTTAATCTAATTATTTTTTTACTTCATCTGCAACATTTTATAAAAGTAAAGTCTCTAACACAAAAATAATTGAAATAAAGTGATACCATATATATATATACACATATATATACATTTTGAAGATCTCCCAACAATAAATTTGTATATAATTAAAAGTCATTAATTTTTATAATAATTACTTTATAAATAACATCTATAGTAACTGACCTTTAATTAAGGACATAACATTCTTTAAACAAAGGCACCGCACCAGAAACAACAGAGATTTTGGTTTATAAAATTTGCTGGATCGATGCCTTCATCTGTCCTCAATTAATTCCTCATTCAGTTTTTTTTTTGCAAAATTTTAATTAATGAAACGTTAATTTTAACGTTTAGTTGGGGAACACAAAAGGGCACAATGGTCATAAACAAGGTCATTTTCATCCGTAGATAAAAGAGAAGAAAAAGAAAATTCAAAGTGAGTAGTACGGCTCCTTTTTTCAATAAACCCCCAAAAGAAAGAGTTAATAAAGAGAAGACGAAGAGGGATTGGTTAATAATTATTGAATTTCAATTTCATTTGTGATCCAAGCATCACACATGATGATATATTTTTTTTACTTCAATCAAACTTTTAATCATTTGTCATGTCGTGAGGATAATATTAAAATAGGTTAACAAAAAGTTATGAAACACTAAACCAAACAATTCCATTTTTCTACAACACTATTATTGATAGTCCTCCACATTTGACATAAGCTGAAAAATAAGGAATGTGTGTGGAATGGAAAAGAGGCAAGTTGTGCTAATTGCAAAAGTAATTATAATTAAGGTTAAGGTTAGGGTTAGTGGAGGGTTTAGTTTTGCAATTACATAAGAAGAAGGCACGTTATAAGAGCATGTGAGGGAGGTGGGGCCAGGGACAACCTAGCAAGTTCCAATATCATAATTTAATGTGGGCCCATGAAGCACAAGAGGTTACAGCTGGCAATGTGTTGGGTGGAAAGTGAAGTGTGAACCACACGATGCCCTAAACACTGTTCATTAGACATAAACCACACCAAATCTATAACCCTTTACACAATATTGGGGCACTATGTCGGGTCCAACATATTTCACATCTTCAATCTCATCAATCACTCCACTACACTAACTTCATTTTTTGGTACGAACTTTGGGTATAACTGCAGCCCCTGCCACTGCTAGCTACTACTGAGTTAAGAGTTAAGGCACAGAAACTGGGTCTTCTTCTATCTCTTTTTTTATTTGTAAAAGAAATTGATTCATTGTTATAATGTAATGGACCAGGGATTGGATTGTAATTGGTTGGACGCTGGCACCCTATAAAAACAAAAGTGTCGGTGCTACCTTCTTCTTCTTATTCTCTCTCCTTTCTTTTATAAAATATCTTTTGCTTTCTTTCTTTTTTTTCAGTTGCTTTAAATAAAAATACAAAGGTTCTACACCACAACAAGTAAAGGCCCTTCATTATTATAATTGGACAAATATACAAGTCTACACCTGGTTCATTCAAATGTAAAATTGGACACACCAACTACTTTCTATAGTATATCAATACTCAATTCAATATGCATGAGATCGATTGGTATAACATGTCCATCAAACTCTATTTTATCCCTGTTGACCAACACCAATATAACAAACATGCACCCAAATTCAGGCCCCGATGCCTTTCTGCATTTCACCTACGTCATTGCCAGTTTCTAAAATTTCTGATGAATTTGTCATTTTTCAGCATGTAACGAATCTACAACTATTCATTTTACCACTCCAATTTTCAAGTGTTTAATATTTTCTGAAGAAAATTGTGCATAAATACTTGTACAACACAATTTAGTTGTTAGCGCTTATTTCAATCAGAATTAAAAAATAATTGGTATATTACATTTGATACTAAAGCATCGAATAACCATCAACGATATCTTTGCGAGATACGGAAATTATACGCTCTGCATAATTCTATTACCAGCTGCATCAAAACTGTACGATGACTCAAGGCATCAGAATAAAACCAGCTTAACATAATTAGTTAAAGTTGCCAATAGGTACCAAAACGACAATTGCCACTAACTCCTTTTTCTTAACTAATTACGTTCGTGAGAAAGATAAACTTTACCTAGACAAATTGATGTCTAAACCGTGTTCCTTTGACATCTGAATTCTGAAATATTTTTATATTCACTATAAAATTTAGTAAATATTTATTTACAAGATGCAATGATGACCATGATAAATGACAATAACTGCCACTATTATCATTATTGTTATAATTGCAGGCCACATGAATAAGAGAATCCTTCTTGCCGGGAAAGTGTGACAGCCAGACTACAAAACTTAATCAAAACAAGAACAATACAAGTTTATATCTTGTTTGGCAGGACAAAATTTGGATCACGTTCAGCCCAGCCAGACGCAAGAGCAACTATTTTAGTTCTAGCTATTAGTAATTTTTAAGTCCAAAGTTTTAGTTTAAAAAAAAAATTTGCATTAGAGACGTGGGTTTTTCTTTCCCTTTCTGTAGGCCTTGTATCCAAACATGAGGCTGGAGTCGCTGAACTACTTTGCTTCCAAACACGAACACAAAGCACACGTGTTACTCGTACCCAGCGTGTCGGTTGATTCATACATAAATAATTAACAAGACAGAAGATCTATTGTGTAGTAAAATGATTCTGGAAGTCTAAACATGTGTCGTTTATATTGTCAAAAACATTGATATTACGAACAAGTTTATTGACTTGAAGAAACATCACAAGCGGAAGACAGCTAAGGATTAATGTCTTTAATTGGGGTCTTTGTTTACTAAAGTCTAACTTTCAAATGTATGTTTAAGTGAATGCTACATTCACAAAGGATTTACATTAAACTGACTATAATGGCAATAAATTCTCACAAACATGCTCGTAGCTTCTGTTTGCTTCCAATGTTCCATATATCTACTGTTCGATTTCTCAAGAAAATCAAATAAATACATTTGTTCATGCTTCATTGATATTTATGATTACTCACATAGGTACTGCAATGCAGGATTCATCACGCAGCATAACAAATATTGGTAGTTTTTACTTGCACATCATATTTTGCCTTCTACATTTATAATTTCAAAAATGGCCACTAAATTTAACTAATAAAGCCTTTATAATTATAATTAACTAAAATAAAAAAATGTTAAATAATCGTAAAAAAAATTAAATCAAAGATAAATGAAATTAGCAGTCCAAAACGTCTACATCAATAACTTGAAGGAGTGCGTTTTTCCCTAGTTCAAACGAAAAGCCCACAAAATAAGAATAACTGGGTGCAGTCTCATCCATCCGCTTTCACCGTATGAGCTTTGTAAGATCACTGGAAAAATAGAAGCCACCGATCGGATTGATTCAAAACATAGATTTGTTGCTACGTAACAGCATCGCAGCCACTTGTTCTTGTTGACCAACTAAACTAGTAAAAACCAAAGATCAACATCCCCGGCCATAACGGATAGAATACAAACTCTTTTCACAACATAACGGATATAATACAAATCGTTCACTTTTATGGACATAAGTGAACTATACAATACGCTGTCCCTTTTGAAGACAAAAAAGTCAAAAACTTTGTGCGATTAGACCGTGAATCAGAGAAGCTGCAATCAACAGGCTCAACTTGCTTTTACTATCTTCCACATCAAAAGCACATGTTAGACAAATCTCCCGAAATCAACAGGCTCACTTGAAGTAACATCGTCTCTGTTGGACTTCAATTGTAACCGTACATGAAATCATCATTATGGTAATTGTATTGGTATGGACCACATGGACACACCAGGTAAGATTCGTGATTGTGTTTAGTTATTATGTTTTCCATACTCGAATGGTGCCATCCACTGAAGAAGTTACCATGCAGTTTTCCTTTGGGTGATAACTAACACTCGTTACCTGGCAGGAAATAGATATGCTATATCATTCTCACATCCTTCAATAAGTAGTTAAATTTAAAAAAAAAAAATTACATAAGGCTTTGCACATCTACAAGTAAAATGACAGTTATATGATAAAACACAAAATGGTATCTGTCCCAGCAGTAACAAGCAGATATTTTTGAAACAAAATGAATCTCATCCCAACCCACAGCATAAGGTGATGATGGCATTATCATCAGACTTGAAACTGACGATGATAATAAAAATATAATACAAGGAGCATTAGTCAAAGCAATAACAAAGTTCCGGTAAATATAATCAGCGGCAGACCAAAGTATTATTAAGAATAACTGCTAGAGAAGTTCCGAGAGAGAGAAACTTTGTTCAATACCAAAATTACTACACTACTTGAACTATTATCAAGTGTTTATGATAACAATTATCATACAGGCTTTTGCAAAAGAAAAAAAAAAAAAACATAAATCAATTAAATCATACTGAACTAGCGTCATAAGTCATATATGCTTTACATGAAAACTCAATTATTAAACAACAATTTTTGTAAAAAGGTCTCAAGCAAACAGTTTTCCTTCGTTGAGGCTTAAGGAGGAATTGAAAATTTGAAGCATCCATAATCATGATTCCTTTTAAATTAGGAATAAAGAAAAGGTATAAAATGTTCTTTTAGTATCTTTCACAGCTTTCTTTTAGAAACAGTAAACTAGTAAAAAAAATTACCACTGAGGTATGAGCCCTGAATCTTGAAACAACAGATGCATCTACAAGATCCCAGAAATAAATGAAGCCATCCTCAGAGCCACCAGTTACATGAGCATCGGTATTGGTAAGGCAGCAATCCAATTTGTAAGACTGAGGGTAGTTCAATAGAAATTATCAAAATTTCGAAGAAATGAATAGTAAAACTTTTTGTAACATGTAAAGTTACTTATAAGTTAAAAAAACATTACACTTTAAGAGTGAACAATTATCGGAACCAATAAATAACTATAACAAAATGCAGATATATGGATCTGGTATCTTCCTGAATCGTTAAAATATGTCATACGCAGAACATTAGAAAATAGAAAGTGCTAAAATTACATTTAGGCATCTGCAGACTAACCTTATTAGTGTGTCCTTTATATTCTTGTAACAATTCACCTGTGGACCTGTCCAAAAAGGTACTATGAAGCTTGCAAAAATAGAGACCAATGGTAACTTTTCCGAAAATGTCACAAACATACCTGTCCAAAAGACGCAGAGTAGAGTCTAAACAACCTGCTAGAATGCAGTTACCATCATTTGACATTGATACACAGTTGACGGGCTGCCCCAAGTTATCGGAAACTTCTCTGGTGGATAGAAAAGATAACATTACAGTGGAAATAAATTTTACGACAGCAACAAAAGTATCCCATATATTTTATTTAAAAAGGAATAAATAATGGTCTGGAAGTTATGCTGCAACAAACCTGCCAATTCGAATGTCAAATGTTCGAACAGTTCCATCAACACTTCCTCCAATAATTTCAGTTTTTGTTAAACAAATAGACATAACACTATCTGCAAATGTGTCAATAATCTGCATATCAATGGCAACTCTATTAATAAGACAGTATAAAGAAATAGAGTACAATGCACATAATATGTCGCCGGAATCCACCTGAATCGGCTCGGTGCTGTGGGATCTGCAGTCCCAAGCACGCAACGATTGATCGTAGCCTGCTGAGACCACAACAGATGAATACTCATTGAATTTGACGCCATTTACCTGCAGAAGAAAATATGATTCAGAAAATAAGGTTGAGTCAATATATAGCGATAACAACCATCAATTACTCCAAACCAAGTTAACTCAGTGATCTTAATTTTTTTCATACTAAATTTTATCACTACGAAAATTAAAAATGGATGGAATGTTACGACAAAATAAAAATAATTGCAGTGGTTATTTTGTTGAAGGTGTTCGCATAGGTCCGAACAGGTGCATACATTAACAGACCATGTGTAGATAAACTTTTGCATGAACATTAACAGAAGAAAAAAAAAAAAGAAAAAAC
>Ga0209489_100496_pt1 | contig 73879 bp, 47 predicted proteins | sample SiratrowhiteBW_FD_187527 | JGI IMG/M metagenome (GOLD analysis project Ga0209489, IMG submission 187527) | Root nodule microbial communities of legume samples collected from California, USA - Siratro white BW (SPAdes) (version 2) | ecosystem: Host-associated > Plants > Roots > Nodule | place...
CTCAAAGCATATGAAATTTATGCTCTCTCTTGTTGGATATATTAACTGAGTGAATGACTTTGGTATTTATAAGAAAGTATGGGTAATGTGACACACTAATCTTCAGCAAAATTAGGCACAGAGATTGCTGAAGACATGCTCCTATTATTTACGTAAAGCCTTGCATTTATGGTTTACGTAATGCCATCTATTTTTGCTTTGACCTTTTCAACCAACAGCAACATCATATCTAGTACTATTAATTACTTGACTAATGTCTAACATTCTATTATCAAGCCAAGGACTATTACACACCTTCTGGATGTAACAAATAACGTAGGTAAAGGTAGAAGCAAGAACATCAACCATCTGAGAACTATGATTCTTAAGTATAAAAGAAATCAAAGACAAAACGGATGAATCTCTAGCACCCTATTCTGGAGCACAGTGGGAACGACAATTAAAAAATAAGTGAAGGGAGGTTTCTTTGGCACATCCACACAAACTACAGTTTGAGTTCTCACAATATACCCTTGCCGCCACAGGTTCTCATTAATGAGAAGGCGATTATGGGGTAAAAACCATACCAAGAAGGATCGAGTAGTGGGAATAGATGAAGATCAAAGAGGTTTATACCATGCAACATCAGGTGGGTTTTCTTTAACGTACAAACGTGCTTCCTTAAATGTCAAAGCACCATTACTACTAGCTAACTTCCAAACAGGTTGATCCATATTCTCATTAGCATTTAAGATATGCAGTTTAGACCACAAAAATTTCTCAGCTTACTAAATAGGTAAAAATACCAATTTAAATTTTCCTAAATAATTCATGGACTTGCTAATTAATGTAATCTATTTAATAACAATGGGATATATTTATGCTAGCATAATCCAATTCCAAAAGGAAGATCTCTACCAATGATTTTGTAGCTGTGCGGATAAATTAGAATAAATTATACTCTCACAATTATCCTTGTGTCATTATCATTGATATTGAACCGTTGGCATGTGATGTAAAGTTTACAGTAGTCACAAAACATAGCAAATTTACCTTATCCTTGATACCACCAACAGGTAGTACAAGACCTCTCAACGTCATCTCCCCAGTCATAGCAGTATCCGATCTTACTCTTTTCTGACTGAAAAGTGATACCAATGCTGTTACCAAAGTCACTCCAGCTGAAGGCCCATCTTTTGGTACAGCACCAGAAGGAAAATGTATGTGTATATCTCGGCCTTCCAACAGATTAATGCCCTCTGCAGCAGCTAGCCTAAGTTCAGCTGCTCTTGCCCTTACCTATAAACCAATCAGTCATAGTCAATGAAATGAGTCTTGAATTGATACAGGCATCAACTGCCATGAAAATGTAATAGTGAGATGAGAAGTTATGCATATTGAGCTACCCACTGAGCAGTAGCATTCATTTCATGCAGACTGGAATTGAAATGACCGAATTTATCCTAATAATTATTTTTTGCAACCTACACCTTGCTGCTCGCAAAGGAAACAAAAGGTGCAATTCAAGCAATACTTAGACGATTTAAAACACATGATGCACTATAGTTTTAAAACAATCCTTAGCCCTTACATCAATAAACCAGTAAAAATAATGTAGAGATACTACTACCTTAACAACAAGGAGCATGCAAACTAATTTAATTTGACTTGGGTTTGTAATATCTATTCACCTTGTGGGATAGGGATATTTTGATTGTTGTTGTAGTAATATTTATTTGACTTCCATCTGGAACAAAACTTTTGGAGTCTGTGCTGAATCTTGGATTTGCCATTCATTCTACTATTAGGTTATAGCCAAAAGATTGGTTTTTGAGGGATATTTCTTTTCTAAGACAAGTTTATATGACATGAAATTTATAGTTTTGAAAGTCATATGTGGTGTTTAACACATTTTGAAATTCTAGGGTTTTAGGTATAGAGAAAGGAGAGAACGAGGCTAAAAACTTTGAAGTTGATATTAGCTTAATACGTACGATTTGTTGTATGTGTTACAGAATACATAAGACATAAGTACTGACCTTTATATATTCTAATACTATATCATTGTCCTAATTAAATAGGAAAACAAATCACCATAATATAATAAGAAATACAGAAGCCATTGCCAAGAGATAGATGAGAAGGGCATATGAAACCAATCCTAACTGATAATCTACGTAACCAATATATATTATTTTATATTTTATTTATTATAACTACATATTTTTATTTTCTAGGGAATTTATTTGGCAGATATAGAAAATTTGGAGATTGGTTTTGGATGGGTTAGTTACGTGTTCCATGCAAGGAGGATGTCTTATCTTTTCTTGGTATTCCTTCCTTTCCATTTTGAAAATCTTAGTAGTGTCATTACATTACAGTGTTTAGAAATGGAAGGAACAAGAATAGCATACCAAAAATTAACAATAAGGAAAGCAGGATAATGGCGAAAACGCATTTAGGCACATGCATGTGACAATTAGTCTGTTACGAGTAAGAGGAAATATATTTGAAAGGAACATAAAGGAAAGAATTCAATCAATGAATCAAGATAAAAGTTAAAACTAAATTAGATCTGGTCGGTTACCCATGTTAGTGCTATCTGAGCTGATTCTTTGATCACATCACCCAGTTGTCCAGTAAGATGCAATTCACCCTTGCCAACCATTGTCGTAGCCTCCACAAACTGAACTTCTCCACCAAAAGTAGTCCAAACCAGCCCAACAGACGCCCCAGGGGTAGCTACACGATCTGCTGCTTCTCTTCCATCAAACTTTGGAGGCTGTAGTTGACAACAAGAAATAAGGTATTGTCAAATTAAATTTCCATTGAAGATTTGTTTATATAAAATCACTGCCAAGATGAATTCATACACAAGGTACTCATTCTTGTATTATATCTGGGTTTATAACTCGAGTGAATTTTAACATATCGTTCACTACATTCACAGGTGCCAAGGAACTATATTATATACTACGCATACAAACTTGTTTGCACTTAAAACATTATTTCCTGAGATATAATAAAGAATTATACGGCAAGCTATGAGACCATTGGATTCCAGTTGCTGAGGGACAGACAAATATTTTTATATAGTTTAATCCCATCATTTTTTATTCCTTTTGAGGGGAGGGATAATACTCGAAACTTCAAATGCAAACACACAAATTTGCCAACCAATTACCCCTAGAACTTTTTCAAGCATAGGTTCATCAACCACCAATGGAGAGATGATCCTGAACGTGTTTGAAATGTCACGATTGTTGACACCCATGGGTATCACTTCCATTTCAACTTCAGCAGCATCAGCAAGTTTGTTTTCCAGAAGTGGGGTAGAAAGTCCCTCTACCCCTTTGCTTAATGGAACTACATGGTCTTGCTCTGCTACTCTTACTGCAGCAGCACGAGCCAGGGCAGCAAGACTCCTTTCCAAATTGCGTACACCAGCTTCCCTGGTATATCTCTGAATAACAAGTTCCACCATCCCCTGCGTCAAAAAATACTCTACTTAGTCAATACCACAAATATTCTTTCTATAATGACAATCAGTACAGGTTATTTCTGTGCGACTGTACAGTATGCTTTACATCTTTTCTATAGTTTTATTAGTAGAAGAAGAGCAAGCAAACTAGAGGTTACTAAGGAAGGACTCCTAATGCTCAACTAACAGCTTTTGTGAAGGTGGAAAACACAGAAAGTATCAATTTTAAAATGGCGCAAACTGGGAAAAGGGAGATGCCAGAATGGATAGCAAACACCTAGAATTTCTGGACATATATTTCAGGTAAATTAATATGTTATGTATTTCCTATTTCCCTTCATTCAAAGATTGGACAAAAGAATATTGTTTGGTTGTTTTTTTTAAGGCTTTTGGTTTAATAAACAAGATGCATTAGAGTCTACTTTTACTCTGTATTATTCTCCCTTTTCTTTTAGGTTTACTCTGTTCAACTGTGGTTGGTAGCTTGTTTTCATTCTGTAGCACTCTCTAACTAACTTAGAGACAGTTAGAGCTTAGGGTCTGTAACCCCTCATAAATTCTCTCTGTATCACTTATTTCAGTGATATTTATCTTGAGAATAACAGATCAGAAAACTTCATCTATATCTCTAAATCTAATAAGATGGCACCCAGACTATTTGCACTTCAGCAGAATGAAAATAAACTTCCCACGCTCAAGAAAAAACTTCGGTACCTCTGGAATCTGAAGAAACTCAGAACTCAAACCATGTTGATCCAAAACTCTTGGAATCAAATGCCGCATGGCTATTTTGAGCTTTTCCTCAGGTGTATATCCAGGAAGCTCAATGACCTCCATCCTGTCAAGGAGAGGTGGAGGAATAGGTTGTGCTCTATTTGCTGTAGCCACAAAAATGACCTTGGATAGATCAAATGGAACATTCAAATAACTAGCCAACTTAAGGAACAACTTTGGATTATTTATTTATTGGAATAAAAGAAAATAAAGCAGTAATAACAAAAATGAACTAGTTCCGGTGAAATGAAGTATATATCAGGTATAAAGAAAATTAACATGATTTCCTTGCAGAAACTGTTTACTGATATTAGCATCAATTCATCCTTGAAAATACTTGTCTTTGCAATGTACGAAACTGAGTAACTGACATTTGGACTGACAGCTTGCTAGTAAAAATGCAAAATACCTTCAGTTACTTCAGAAAATAGATACTATTCTCATATCATATGTAAAGAAGAAGAAAACACTTAAATGATTCTACATCTTAAAAAATACCTACATAAAATATCAAATTTTATAAACCAAGATAAGGAAAAGTCATTATGAATATACAGGATACTGATCATTGAATGTTTCGTTTTGTTCTGGATCAAGAACCTCTAGCAATGCAGAAGCTGGATCTCCACGAACATCAGACCCCGTCTTGTCAATTTCATCAAGTAACATGACAGGATTGCAAACCGCTACTCTCTATAGGTCAAATACAAAAGCAACTATCAATCTAAATCAGATCACAAAGAAAAGCAGAGCAACAAACATGTATCATGAGTTTTTATTTGTTTAGTCCAATCTTATTGCATGACCTTGTAAACTTCAAGCATGCGTTACCGTGTGTATAGAAAAGAAAAAGTATACCTTGTTCTTTTACAATACTTACAATTTACAAAATAATATATATTAAAGCAATGAGATGAATTCTCCTCCATCAGTATCTTCATTTTATTTTGCATCCATAATATATGATAACTAAAATAAGTAAACTTTCATGTAAGCATACTTAACAAAACTACTTAAAATCCTTTTGAACATTTTTCCATCCATCGGAAGATAAGTTTCTCCTATCCTTTTGAAATCTCCACTCCGCAGGCCTTTCCTTATTAGAGTATGATTAGTACCCAAGCATTTGGAGAACCCACCCTCAAAGAACTAGCCATTAAGGGAGCAGAGCCAAATAGTTAAACACTCCACTGAGCATCCCATAATACCCAAGTTCCTATCATAGCACCTCCTGCTTTCACTCAGTGACACTTCCCTCTTAGTGTACTGCACAATTATTTAGAACCTAGAATCTAGAATTTGTATTGTAATCAATCAGCATTTTCCTTATCACTGTAATGCACAAACAATCTGAATCAAGAGTTTGCCTCTTTGCTTCCTAATATTCACTCAGCTCTAGTCTATTTCACTAGGACTATCAAATGGAAAATAATAACGTATAAGAAGAAAGAGCTAGCAGTCCTTGCATAATAAAGCCTACAATTATTTGCAAATTTTGTAAGAATAAGATAATGTTACAGGTAGTTTTCAATATCTAAGTTGGATTTTGAACCTTCAGTCCATCTATAAGCCTCCCAGGCATGCTTCCAATGTATGTTCTCCTGTGTCCTCTAATATCAGCCTCATCCTTGACTCCACCAAGGGATATGCGTACAAATTTTCTGCCCAGAGCAGAAGCAATAGAAGACGCCAATGATGTCTTCCCAACACCCGGTGGTCCAACAAAGCACAATATTGGACCCCTTGCATCTGGCTTAAGCTGCAATGCACATACACTTAATATCAGATACACATTAAGATGCAGACTACCACGTATTTACTGGGAGGCACAGTAACAGGGATTTGAAAACCTTGCGAACAGCCAAGTATTCAATTATCCGTTGCTTGACCTTCACTAAACCATAGTGATCACTGTCCAGCCGCTCCTGTGCAGCTCTTAAGTCCAGTTCAAGCTCTTTGCTGGTCTTCTGCCATGGCAAATCAGCAAGAAGATCCAGATAAGCCCGTGAACTGTTATACCCAGGCTGCTGAGGCTGCATTTTTTTAAGTCTCCTGGGAGAATTGCAGTAAAATTAATTGATTGCCTCCACTAAGTAGTAAAGTTGCTTGTATTTTGATAATATAAAAATTTCATTTTTATTGAAATTTATGGCAAGAAATTCCCTCTGAAAGACCAGTCATTGGCATGTATGGCTATGTTCTGAACAAAAAAAGCACCTTAACTCTCTCTGAGCATGCTTCCAGACATTCTGTGGCATTCCTGCACTTTGCATCTTTCTTTCCAGGGCAGCAAGGTCATCTTCATCGTCATCATTATCACCAAGCTCCTCTTTTATAGCCCTCATCTAAAATATATCATACACAGAAAAGAATACAAAAAACAGTCCTATTAGATAAAAAGCCATGGAAGACAATACATAGAAACAGAAGTAAAATGTTCCTCTGCAGTTGAACATTCTAAGAGCCCAAACCTTCTTAAATTCCTGGCATAATATTAATATTTCACCAATTACACGCTGCTTCTATAATCAAAACTAAAAACGCTCTTTAATATGTATTTTTTCCACTCTTAAAAGCCAACAAAGTTTAGATTTTGTTCCTGGAATTCCTTAGACCATGAAAATTCAGAAGGTACAGCAATAACCATTTGCCACAAAGACACATTGCTTATTTCAAACAAACTTACATCCAAAATTTTTATCAACTAGAGATATGATCAAATTATATTATATAAATGTGTAAATCTCACCATACAAGTTGGTTTTATGAGGTTGAGATAAACTCAAAGTCTACTTTCTATGATGGTATTTATCTAGACTCACCCTCAATTTCAGTTTGAGGTGTTATTATGACAATAAACTTTTGAATTGAAAATTGTAATTTAATTTTATTAATGTATTAACGTATTCATCTTTGTTGATATTTTCCCTACATCCTTGCATTGACATTTCAAATATATATCAAAATGATGGTGCAAGAAAGCTAACCTGCTGTCGAAGAAGAAATTCTTTTTGAGATTTTGACAATTGTCCTTCAACCTTTTGTGTAATTTTCTCTGCTACACGTATTGACTGCATTCATGGATAGTAGTAGAATCAAAGATAAATAATATGAAACCAAAACCGTAGGATGCATCAGCAACACTAATACTTACCTGTAAGTGCCTATCAACCAATTCTGTCGCTTTTGAAAGCCTGTCTTTAGGGTCAACTGAATCCAACATTGATAGCTGTTCTTCAAAACTTATCTCAAAGCTAGCAACAAATATATCGGCCAACTTGTGCACTGGAACTGTTTCCAAAAGAACTTTTGTCCTCCCACCAGTTTTTTGTTTCTGTATACAAGAATAAAAAATAAGCTACTAATGCTCATACAATACAACAAAGAAATTATTACATGCCCATGATATCATAAATAATTAGAATATAAAACTGCAACATGATAACACTAACTAATTAGACTATGAAGACAAAGGTCCATGGGCAACATTTCATATATTGAAGAAATACTTTATTCAAATCATGCAATCAAATTATATTCTTCAACCATCTGTACCAACATGCCAGGGGATTTAATAGATCAATGCTCAAACAACATTTCCATCTATTTTATTATGTTTTTTTTTTTAATAAAACTTATGTCAGGCATCACTATGAACTTTGACATCTCAGTTAGACTGATACTCCAAAAGTCATCAATTATATGTCATCACATGAAATGTATTATTAAAAAAGGAAAATAAGAATAGAAAACATAGAGGGCCAGACCAAACCCATGTTAAAGAAAAACAAAACAAGTCCCCTGAAAAAGTTATTTTAAGGGAAATATAGGAAGTTGAAACCTATCATAAAAAAGGTCAAGTAGGCATAATACTATACCAGCTAAAATCTAACTTACTAGCAATGCCAAGGGAGGCCAATTTATCAGCATCGATGTTATTATGTTACTTGAAGAGGTTTTAATGTTATATTGTCACAAGCTTTTACCTGCTCCAGAACAGAAATAAGCTCCACGGCTGTTGCTTTAAATTGACGAGATAACGTTATAAAATCTGGGTCTTGCTCCACCTGTTCCATCTCTAGATTAGAAAAATAGAAGTAACTCAGCATCTTCGAAGATAAGAACTAAGTTTCTGAAATGATAAAGAATGTTGAAATGAAAATAAGGAGATCAGAAGAATAAAACTACTTGAAGACGTCGTAAAATCGCGTGCCCCCACCTCCCATTGTTTAAAAAATAGTAGTGAGTATCCTTGGAAGGTATGTAATTGAAACACTGAATATTACTGTCATAAATCTGATCTGTAACATCTTTAAATAAGCATATTGTTGTGTCAAATACATTAAACTTTTCTCAGATTGCAATGAACACTCGTTAGCTTCTAATATAGATAACGGATTTGAGCTAGTATGCTAATAATTGACAGTATTAATAATCTATACATTCATAGGAAGCAGATAAAAAAAAAGTTTGCTGAGAATATTTGCATCTAGTAAGGTGAAGAGATAGATCCCATGTGATAAAGTAATTTTTCATTAGTGGAACATATTACTAAATGTATTCGTTGTTTAATTATAATTGTGATAATTATTATCATTATTATAATTGTTTTCCGAAAAAACCAGAATGAAGTGTGAAAGTAACGTACATAAAACAAAATATGCATTTCCTAAATAAAAATTCACGTTAAGGAAAAAGTGATCGAGTTACCAGTCCTGGTCATCTCTAGGGATGAGATCCTTGCAGTATGGTATGTTCCTCTCATGCTTAGTTCCTCGACACTAAATCTGCATAGACCTTCAAGAACAACAATATATGTGACTCTTCCACTTGGTTTCTCCACTCCTCTAGACAAGTGTAGTGCTCGAGCAGCTACCCCCCTGGAATTGAATGTCTATTAAAATCCACCTCCATTTGATGATTTTTTTTCTAAAAAAGGCCATGAGATAACTTATTCACTTCGCAGCATAAGAAAGTTGAGGAAGGTGTGATGCGAAAGGATTAATGTACAAATATGAAAGAGGGACAGCCAATTTAGCAGAAAAGAAACAGCAAACTAAATCAAAGTTCATTAGAAGAAAATATTTTGGTGAGACAACTTCCTGCAGATGGCCTGATGAATAGTTAGCGTGTTTATGTTATGTATTAAGTTTCTTAATGTGACACAAAAGATGTTCCCCGAGCCATACCTCTTATGCCAATGAACAACATCATGCTGGTTTTTCACATCAAGCCTATGAGAATTTGGAGAACCGCCTTGCAATTTTGAGCTTCTGTCTAGAGAATCAGTACCTACCCCTACAAGGAAGAAAACATAAAACAATATTGGAAACCATTTTTTTGTATCATTTTTTTTTTCTTTAAAAAAACCAAAACTAGTAGAGATGACTTTATCACCTTGAGGTATAACCGTACCAGCTGGCTTAACTTCAGCAGCATCCCGTACCGGTAAGATGCCAATCAACCCCTTCTCTTCTCGCTGCCAAAGTTCTTGCTCCACCAACTTCACACTGCATTCATTCATTCAGGAAACAGCCACGTGCATGAGCATTTGAACTTGAAAAACATTCCCTAAATCAAAAGTCTAATTACGGAACTACTAATAATAAGTAAAGGGAGAACATATTCCACAATCAAATCCACTTCATGTTTCATATCATCTGTGCCGTAAATTTACTAGTATTACGAAAGCAAACAAAGTCTAACACAGAAAAAAAATCTGGCATATAAGAATTGAAGGGAGGGAAGAATTGACAAACCTAGCGGGAGAAGTGCAAGAAATACGGATGATGGCGCCAGGCAAAAGGACTTTGTTCCTGAACGGAAGAATTGCTAACCGACTCGGAAGTTCAATCGATTCCGCCATCAGAGAAAGACAGAGAGAAGTGAATATGTGTGGTTCGGTTTGGTTTAGTCTTAGCTCAACTCAACTATGACGTGGAAATTATGGGTCTATAGAATTAAACCCCAACACTGTAACTGTAAAATGATGGACCTATTCTCTATAGAACTTGGGTTGGGTGTTACCTAACTAACTAACTTAGTGACCGGTTTAACACCCTCACTGCTTGCTGCTGCAACCTCCTCCTTCACTACGCGTCACTAAAATTATTCAAAAACTCTCAATTATTATTCTCTGTTCTGGCGCCATCGCAATCACTCACCATTGTTAAATTTTACGTAATTAAATGAAATATACAGCATCAAAATTACTTTTACTTTTTCGGAGTGATCCATTTGTTCCAAATTGTGTTTGTATGAAAGAAGGGTATGCAGGTTATGTAGATTAAATTAATAGCAATGCCAATCATTGTTATTTTTTGAAATATAATATTTGTGTCTACGAAAGTTTACGTGAATAAAGAGAATAATTTATTATGTCTCACGCGAATATTACAATTGTTTTAATTTGGACGTGTCTAATAATGAGATATTTGAAGTTAAATTCATCGTTTGCTACAAACTTGTCGTAATACACTTAGTCTAGAGAGATACAAAGAAATGATAATATTTAACTCTAAAATAGATTAATATTCTCTTTGAGTTAGACCAGAAGATCTAGATATTTCAAATCCTTAAAAACTAACGCCAAAGGTGTCATACAATCATTTGTTACATGTTGTTGACCTAATAAAATCTCTAGGAACTCAAGTATTGGAATATCTCCTTATACCTCAAACACAACCTTGTGTTGGGAATTGTAAGTTCAATTCACGATATCAATGTTAGACAACTCGAATTAAGAACATGGTTTAGGATTTAGGTTATCCTAGATGATCATGTAAAGGAAGTGAGATCATCACACCATCTTCAGGTTGGTTGAATCTTTTTTCCCACTCATTATAATCAGCTTTTTGATGGCATAATTGATAATAGTCTGTGTATGCTCGATCCCAGAAACAAATATTTAATCATTAAATATGAAATCTACCTAAATTATTTCTTTTCCCACTAAATCATGACATTGAACAACGTATAAGAAAACAAAAATAAATGTCTAATTATGGCCAACTTAAAAGCTCTTAGCCGCCACATATTTAAGTCTCCATGTGACATATCACACTTGGATCAACCACACTTTACCATCTATTCTACCTTTTAGCATCTTCTCATTATATGCCAACTTTTATTATTGTTTTAAACATAAATTTCATTCCAAGCAACATATGCATTTAAAAACTAATATTTTTCTTAAACTTAAAGAAATTGAATTATGGTAATTAAAATAGGAAGTTTAGAACCTTGTCCAAAAAAAGTATTGTCAAACATAATGTAATATGTGAAAATAAAATAATATTGTTAGAAATATTTAAATTTTTTATATGAATAAATGGCAAAAATAGATATGAATTATTCAACAATACTTTTGATATATGAAACTTAAAAATATAAAATATGTCAATGTCATTGTTATTTTTAAGTTAAAACATATATTTTATATGCTGTCTCTATTCATGTCAAGTTTTGAAAATTTAGTTCTCACTACTTTCGCCTTCTTTATAGTGTATTTTAAATTTATATCTTTGTAGAGCATTACTTCATTGGTTCCTTACATATAATAATCATATTAAATATGTACTACACCTATAAGAACTAAACTAAAAGTGCATTATATGTATATGAACCAAAATAAAAATGCCTAAAGAGATGATTGTGACAACACCAAAATCGATACTTTTATTTACATGCACAAAAATAGTCTAATACAAGGGACTAAATTAAGGATTTACTATATTTATATTTGGATGAGACATTTTAAAGTTTTCTAGAATTTGAAAAAATTTAACTTTTATTTTTTTTAAATAATTTTTTTTAGATTAATTAATTTCATATTTGTTAAAATTTTATTTTTAGCTTGGATATGTGATAATTTGATAAAAGAATATCTTTAAAAACTTTAAATTTAATATTAAAAATAAAAATGTACTAAATTTTAATAAATACAAAATAGTATTCAATAATATTTACCCAAACTATATTTCTGTCTAGTTTTTCAATGTAAACTATAAAAAGTTTTACGAGACAATAAAATATTTATAAATAATTTTTACTACAATTATACAAATACACAAATTTTCTTTCAGATGTTTACTAAATTTCCCTGAATTTAGTAAAAAATACACTATATTTTCAAATCAAGTACTAAGTCTCTTCAAACTATATAATAATCCAGTTAGTAGATCTTACCATTTCGGATATATTTCTTAGAGAATTGAGGAATTTGATACTGTAAAGATCCCCTTGAAAATCATCAACCACGAGTTTTTCTATATAATCTTTACCAATCATTATATAACCATCATCCTTCATGTTAAATGATACTTTAATAATAGCTGCACGAATAAAGCAATTTAGAGTTTTAAAAAAATTCAACTCCTAGATAACTTGCAGTTCCTGATTAATCAAATCTTCATCACAGCTAACGGCACCATCAATTTGAATTTGCAATTGGTTCACTGTTTTAGTAACAAGATCCACCTTTTCATTAACATTGCAATTGATTAGATCTTATGATGATTACGATGTTAACCACATAACTAGTTCAACATAATTACACAAAATTGCTTAAATAAAGTAAAAGCTGTTTTAACTTTTAAAACTAAAATTCTTATGCAAAAACATGCTTTCTAAAAATAAGCCTTGAAAATAATTTTCTATTTCTTAAAATTCACACTGTCATGATGATTAAATAACAATTCTTATATATATATATATATATATATATATATATATATATATATATATATATATATTAAATTTAATAACACCTTATGGTTGGAAAAGATAGAATACAAGATTAACTTTGTATTCTTATCCAGTATATGAAGACCCAGAAACACAGATCGCTCATTAAACAGCTTGATTATTTTAATATATGCAACATGATTGATCTAATTCTAGTGGAAACATTTTTTTTCTCTTATAATAATAAAAAATAAAACAATTATTAAAATAAAAAAATATCACTAAAATTATAAGAGACGTGAATACTTGTAAAAATAAATTATTTTACTAACTTTATGATTTTATTGTGTGTAGTTCATTAAGATCGAGAAAGGAAGATAAGAGTGCAACAAATAAAAAAAAAAGAAATGACGAAACATAAAAAGTAAAATTATAAAGATTTTCCGCAAAAAAATATTATAAAGAGAATTATAGACACAAATGATCCTCAGAATGAAATCAACCAAAAAAAGGCTATACACAATTTGTTTCAAGGGCATACTTCATCAGTTCAGCTACCAAAATATATTCGAATGACATCTTAAATAATATCAACAGAGAGCGATACGTAGCTAAATTACATGTGCGTTTTGGCAGTTTGCCACGTACAGAATCAGAGAATATACTCTACCCCGACCTGAGTCCCGTCACCCGTTGGACGTTAGAATTTAGAAAGGTATAATCACACATCCAACACAGCCTCCCCAATAATGTTCCAACTTACGTTACTGCCTTGTTTCGGATAGCGCATCCTCTGGACCTTGAAGAAATGAAAACTGAGGTTAAAACATTTAAGATTATGGTGATTGCAACTGAGAGTGAGGGTCATCGCGGATCCTCTTGGGCTTCCAGTCGGATTCTTCCTTGCTTTGTCGTAGCGCAACAAAATGCAAAGCATCACTGCGTACTTGATAGATATGACAGGACCATGGATATGAGTCAGGTGCGGACCAAACCTTCAAATCTTCAAATTCTGTTTCCTCAATCAGTGACTCTGACACACAGTACACAAGATCAGGCTCTGGTTCCGAATAACCAGCAACGGCAACACATCCAGGAGCCACAAATCCATCTGGAGCCCGTGGGTGCCAAATTGATACCGGAGCAACATAATCTTCCGGGCAATTTCGCCACACCTGCCGAGGGTGTCAAACCATTCTTAGGTGATAAGGCATAAAATCTCAGATCCACTCAAATAATCAGAATTACCACTGTCTGCTAGTGCAGGCATTTTGGAAAAACCCAACAAGAAGCCAACCATTTTTTTTTTTTCAAACGGTACTCAAACGCTATCTACATGCCATACAAAACTGAAATAAGCAGAATATAAGGGCAGTTTATTACTGAAATAAATGTCACCATGCTACCGATTTCCTGTTTGATAGTATATCACATGGTCTAAGGAGTAATAAGCACCAACAACCGAGTATAATTTAGAGATTAAGGATAACGTTATCAACCATTAGCTGAGAATCTTTATTCTCAAAAAAGGGGAAAATTTAAGTGAGTTTCAAAGACGAAAACATCTCTGCTACAGACATGAAAGATATGTGGTCGTAGAGGTGGAATAATTCTTTCAACCCTTCAGGACACGGCTCATTTTTTTTTTTTCCCCAAATATTTTTTCATTCTTAATCCCTTAATTTTAGGGATTTCTTAGAGAGAACCGACATCGACAAGATATAATCAAATTAAAATATATAAAAGTATACAAAACCTCACTTTAGAAGTTAGTTTTACGAGGTTGAATTAAGCCTAAAACTCACCTTTTATGATGGTAATTTATAATTCTTCTTGTACCAAGGGTCAAATTATATATATAAGTATGTGCAGTCTTGTAAAGTTAAGTTATATCTAAAACTCACTTTCTAAGACAAACAAATCTATATTTATTGTACAATAAATCTGTATCTATTTACATTCATATTTGACACAAACAACAGCATGGTACCGTAAACGGAATAAAATAGCAGTCAATAAATTTTGCCTCATATTTACGTTGATTTTCTAATGGTTGGAATAAGAAAAGCATCAATATGATATCAAATTAAGTTTCAGAGGTCATTTGAGAAGAAGATTAATGCTATCATATCTGAAACTTGTACTCTGAACAATAGTTTTAACCTTACCAGGTCATATCCCATCGGGAGAGCAAACAGTCCATCAATCTTGCGGTAGACAGCAGCCACATTAGGAGGATGTAGACTAACACGAGCAATATCCCCAATATATATATAGCTGGAAAAGTAATTAATTTGACATTATAAACATCTACAATAATTATGGCATAAAGGCATGCCCTTTCAAATTTAATTAATTCATTTAAGCAAATGCCCAAGAATGCATTTCATTAATTCAAGAAAATATTTGTCATCTTTCCAGATGTCTTGATCAGAATAATTCATGTTTGCAGCAACTCCAAAGTGGATGAACATAGTCAACAGAAATTACAGAGTACATCCCCGATCTTTTTTAGATTTTAGGAAGAAGTAGTGAACCTAACTAGGTCATGCGAAATCAAATTGGAATATAGCATTGGGCATTAACACTACTAATCTTTTCAGAAAATTCAGAATGTGAAGATAACTTACGATACACAACCAGTTCTGGTAGGTCCAAATTCATGCTAAGATAAAAATACCGTGCAATCTCAGTCTAAGATAGGTGAAATGATAGGAATACACATCAAACTTTAAATGGAAAACATATGCCAACTGATATTTCACAGAATTGTTTTTTTAGTCTAGAACAGATCATGCAAGCCCAACCTCTGAAATTCCCAAGACATGGACAAAAATAACCCCTAACTTCAAGCAATAGGAAAATATTTTTGGTGATTAAGTTAATAAACTTATTGAACAAATACATTAATTAAATTAAAATAAATTAGTATCAAGACAAATTAAGGATAATAAGTGAACATGCACACAGACAATGAAGGAAAGGAGTGGGGTAATGATAAGAAGGGGCATGCTTAGTATTATGATTTTATATAAACTATTACATTGCCAATCTGTTACGTTTTAATATTCCTTTATCCTCCTTTTCATTATCTTTCTACTTTTTTCTACATGAAAATGTCCATTGTTAATTACTAAGTTAATAAACTTGAAATACATCAAATAAAATATTTGATAACGGGTAAAGAAATAATCAACCCATAAAAAATCTAAACAAGGTTCGTTCACGTTTTCATATTTTAAAATAAGCCAAGTTAAAGATTTAAATTTAATTTGTCTAAATAAATAAAAGCCTGGTTTGAGCTTCAAATGCTCAGTTTGCTTGTAGAGAAGATTTAACTAATTCCAATATTGAACAACTGTAGAGAAGAATGATAATTACCCATCAGGACACACAGGCCTCCAAATGCTACATATTTTTCCATCTTGTGAAATCTGAGAACATAAAATGAGTGTTACATTTAACATCATTAATTCAGTTTAAGAACCTCATGCCCAGAACTCAAGCAACTTTAGCAAGAAATGAGTAAAGGACCTGTTTTCTACTGCATAATGAACATCGACCATTGTATTCTTGTTCACTGCTCCAGATCTTTGAGAAAGTAATGTTGTGTCTCACAAATCGCCTGTCATCAGATACGATACTGTTTGATGAAATCTCTCTAGAACTAATGATGGCCTTACTGTTAGGGGTCCGTGATTCTCTGCTATCCACTTCAGTCCAGGAAAAATACACTTGTCTCTGACTTGAAGGAACCTAGAAGTGAAATTCTATTAAAATTCTGTTCCTTTCGCAGAAATGAACCAGGTTTTGAGTACCACTTACCTTTAGAATCAAGCTTTTCATGTTAGACTGATATGCCTTCCATGTTCTACGCACCACTGAGCATATCTTAATAGCTTGTGGTTCTCTTCCTTCAAACATTTCCACACTATCGCATTTTATCACTCGCACAAAATTTTCAGATCTCCGGAAATGTTTCAGATGGAGGATCAAGAAAGAAGGTTGGGAACTGCCTGCTTTAGCCAGCTCCAGCGCCATCAACTCATCCCAGGGTACATCCCAAATAATCTTGCAAGGTCTTTTATCCATCTTGTCAGGAGCAAGACACTAAAAAACAGAAAAGACAAGTGAGTTATTTTCTGTAAGAGAAAGATGACCCTAATCCATTGACTAACCTGCAGTTGAGTTATTTCCCTAAAAGAAGCATAATCCATAACCCCTAATTCCTACGACTATGTTTTTTGACTAACCTGCAAAAGCATGACTCGTTTATTGGTTACCAAAACAATTTTCTGATGAGGCACAGTAAAATGCTCTTCATAATAATCAGACAGAGCAAATTTTGAAGGTTCCTTGAAAATCTCAGTACATCCAAATTGTCGACTTGCCTCTCCAAGGTAAAGCACCATCTGGACCCAGCAAATAAATGGAGAAAAGAAAACATAAATAAGGCACTGCATAAGATATCATTCACGCAATTTGCCAACTGACAGACATAAGAGTTTACAAACAACAACAAAAGCATTCAGAAAAGGTTGCACGTCATAAGGAAATCTTTCCAGTGACTACAGATACTCATTTTTCCCAGTCATTGAAATATTGTTGGATGATAAAATAAATAAAATATGACTCATTCCCATTCTATACAAATAATCATTAGCAATAAATGGAAAACCCCCATCAAATTTAAATCGAAATGTTCCTCAGTGTTGAATGAAATTTACATCAACTACGTCTTGTTGGAGAAAATACATTAATTAATGCTTAACGGTTAAATTGATATAATTATGGATTTTGAGCACACCCAAAGTAAAGGGTACTGTTTTCTTTTCATAGTGTTGTTCATAAACAGGGGTATAAGGTCAGTATTTTGTATCACAATAACTAACTCTATGCAAGAGTATCCTTAAGAGTATTTTAGGATCATTGAGTTAATATTTTGTATCACATCATTACTCACAATATCAATACTTATACCGAGTATTCACTTTTATCTCTTTCTTTTTTGGCCTACCTATGACCTATAATTTTCAGCTCATTAGGGAAATTTATTTTCTTGCATCCATCTATTCCTTTATCACCTTTTCCATCTAATACCTAAAATTTCGATTATATTATTATTAATGGCAAAAAGACTTTTCCATATCTAACACCTAATATTTTGATTATATTATTAAGGTCAAAACCATTCAGAAATCTTTGTAGAGGGTACATGGTGAAGCTTTAAAAATAATACAATGACACACACAGACACATATATAAATCTTATAAATTTTATGTATCTTGTAAGTTATTTTTTCTATATTTGAGATGGCTTCAGAGCTCCTGATCTTTAGGAGTCTTTAATTGTGCAAACTTAATCCTAGTAAATATTTGTGTATGTATATATTTGGTCTATCTTAGAATAATGCAATCATATTATTTTCCTAAAGTTGAGATGGTAATGATCTCTAGAAATCTAAGTATGCGAACCTAACTCTAACGCATAGCCTTCACTATTGCACGACTCTAATCCTTGTCCCAACCTTCAAGGTATGTTATTCTAATCTTCCTCTCTCTTTGTGACTTGATCGCATCTACTTGTGATGGCTGAAATGAAAAGGAAAACAAGTCCCAAAATGCTAGGTAATTGCAGAATGTTCATTCTACTTATTGATGACATGGAAAGAATCATCTCAAATAGTCTGAACTCTTTAAGACCACCTTGAAAAGAAAAGGAAAGGTCAATCACTTGATAGATGATGCCCTCGATGAAAAGGAGGCCAACTTTAAATCATAGGATGAAGAAAACTCCATGATCATGGCATGACTATGGAATTCATGATCCCAAAAATCATTAAATTTGCATGTTTCTTACATCTACAGAAGGGATTTGGGTAGCTGTATAGGAAACCTATTCTAAAGCAAAGGATACTTCTCAAATTAATGATGTAAAGGTGAAAACCATAGTTACCAAATAAGGAAACTGTAAGATATAACGGGCTTAGCTCATATGTTTTGTATGTTTCTAATCTATCAATAGATAGCTTTACATGCTCATTACACACAAGGGATTAATCCTATGCTGATTGTTTTACTTTACTTTCACATGGTATCTAGAGGTAGGGTAAAATCCTGACTTTTTCTAATCTATCAATACATAGCTTTACATGCTCATTACACACAATGTATTAATCCTATGCTGATTTTTTTACTTTATTTTCACATGATATCTAGAGGTAGGGTTAAAATCCTTGACTTCCCCACCATTGTTGTCGTGTCGCCATTGCTCCTCCACCATCGCCACATAGTCGTACTCGTTGGGATCGATGACATTTCCCTTTAGATCGTCTCGGCTAGGTGACCTCCACACCGCCAAGATCGCGGCGATCGAAGCTCCGATGCACCCTCATGGGCCTATCGAAGCCGTGCCACCGCCATCGATTTTCGCTGCCTGATTTTTTAGGGTTTTTCTCACCTCTAAGGTTTTCTCTCTCCTCTTCATCTATAGCATCTTTTGCTTCCATGTGTCTGCTTCGTCCATGTATACTATTATGTCAATATAGAACTATCCAATGACAAATTGAATGGAACTAATTATGATACCTGAACCATCAAACATTAAACTATGACTTAAGAGTTAATGTTATGTTGATCATCTTACCCAGAATGTGGTGTTAGTCATGAATAAAAGGTAACTTCTAGATGTTGCACCTTTAGAGGGGGAAACTAGTGACTTTGAAGAACCAAAAAAAAAAACAAAGTGTGGTAGTCAAATCTTGTGCTAAAGCAAAATTCCGAGTAATGACCCAAGGAATATGTGAACTTTCATGGCTGAAGATTATATCGGAAGATTTGAAGATAAGGTGGGAGGAACATGAGGTTATATTGTGACAATAAATCTGCAATTTGTATAGCCCACACAACCAGATGTGGCATGATAGAACTAAATATATCAAGGTGGACAAACATTTTATGAAAGAAAAACTACACAGTGGTTGGATTTGCACAGCATATGTTTCCATCAAACTCAACTTGCATATCAAAAATCACCAAGGGGCTGAACAACATTAGCTTTGAAAGAATTATGTCCAAGCCGAAAATGGAGAACATTTATTTATCAGCTTGAGGGGGAGTGTCAAAATTGGATTGCCTTTTAGGAAGTTTTATATTAGCCTTGCTGTATTTTTATTCTATAACACTACTGTATCTTGCTATTAATACTAGGCTTCTATATTTAGAAACAACCCTATAATCACATGGATCTGTCCACTAGACTAAGCTGTCCCTATTTCCCAAAATAGTCAACGGCAGGCTCATTTATATGTAGAAATCTGATGTATCTCATAATAATGCAATCATATTATTTCTCCTAAGTTTGTAAGTATAATACAAATATAACACCCTCAAATAGTTTTAATGAGCTCAAAATAGCTATCTAGACAATACAATGGGACAAATGCAAAATGTGTTGTCCCCTGTTCGCCCCCCTTCTTGCAGCAAAAATAGAAAACCACTTCAAATGTTTCAGTGTGTTTGTGGAGATGCGTTTAATTAACGTACCTGCCCAATAGCTTGTCTTTCACAATATTCTCTTAGTATCCCATCAGAATGTACAGCCCGGGGATTTCTAATTCTGTGGAATACAATCTTGCTGTTGAAAACCTCAAAGCATTTGGAACAACTTGCACCAATTCCATCAACAGTCAAAGAGAAAAAATCAAGGGCCCCGCTTACTGGTTGCACAATGAAACCTAAAAAGGCACGTCCAAGCCCATGAGCCAATCCTAGGAGACCATTCTGTCGAGCACTCTCGACAGGCTTTCTCACTACACCGGAGACACCAAAGGCAACACCTTGGGCAAGAGCTTCTGTTCCTTGGATGATCCCATCCCCGACCCCAGTGATTCTCCTTGATCTTACCTGTGTTCCAAGAGATAAAACATAACAAAGATATATCTTCAGAATAATTAGGAAAAGAAATTAGGATACATTCCAGGAAAATAAAACTTGCATCAAAGAGAAAAGAATGACAGGGTCTCGTATATTTGTTTGTAGAATCCAGAATTAAGTGTTACCTGCTTTGCACGTAGTTGTAGAAATTGCCCATCCGTGGATAGCTCAGCAAACCCTCTGCTAAGAGAAGCCAATGTTGAACTTGTCATACCCAGTACATCTACTGAAAATATTAAATGTAAAGGATTATGGATCAAATCTCTCCAAATACGATTCCCGATGGCTGAAACAATTGAACTTTTCCGCATGAATCTGTCTCTATGCATCACTCTCCTTAGATGCACCTAAAATAATAAGTCAGCGTTAAAAACCTAGTTATCATAACATTTTATTGGTCAAGATTATGCCACTACGGTAAAGGAAAATGTAACAAAACTAGAAAATTCTCAATATTAGTATTGTTCAATGTACACATTCAGTTAGTTATTTTCAACTGAATACACTCGGTTAGTTGGTTTTCTGTTAGTTGTTTTTTATCTGTTCTAATAATTCAATACTAAAGCCCAGTTGCATTCAAGCATTTACAATGGTACAAAGAAAGAACTAGCAAACAACAAGAGCACACCCAATTCTTGCAACACAGAAAAGTAAAATGCTTCTATTTGGAATCAGGAATAATTTCAAGCATATAAGTAGACTTGACGTCCTTCCTTGCTTACAATCTTATTATATTCATGCTTTTTTGTTCTAACTTTATTTTCATGTTTTGGAAGATACACTATCCTCGTTCTAATAGCTCTAAACATATTTTTATTATAATTTATGCGCTGGCCATGTCCAATAATGTGGGAGAAGTGAGTGTCTAATAATGTGGGAGAAGTGAGTGAGTGTGCTTCCAGCTTTTTTTTTTTTTTGAATGAAAACTAGGTACGCAAAAGCATCACTATATAGATTGTATTCCCAACTAGGTTGACACTTCAAACTACATCAATCATTTACAGCATACTATAAATGTATTAAAACATAAAGAAATAAAAGGATAAGTGGGGGGGACTATATCAAAACCAAAAGTGTACTTTCAGCTTGAGTGGCATGTTCATTGAGAATGTCTCTTTCGGACTCATGGTGCACCTTCTTAGACCCTTTTATTTGTTTCTAGCCCACTAATGCGGGATTTCTTCTAATACATATAAAAAGGAACTAAATGGTTAGGAACAATAGAAAAATACATGGTTGAGGTGTCAGGACAAAAAAAGTATGCATCATATATAAAGCCAGATTGCTGATAAAGACCCAAATACGATTGAAACAACCTGGCAGATATATGAAACTTTATTCATCCAAGTCTACAACACACTATCAAAAGTATGAAGTAGGGCAACATAAGGTCATAGAATTTAAAAAGGACAGGATAATATACTACATATGCTGACCTGGATTTTGAAGGCATTTCCAACAGCTGAAAGTATGGGACTCCATATGCCCAGGACCCCATGAGGTCTTTGCCCTGGAGCAGTCTCTAGTGAAAACTTCAACCTTACTTCTGAAACATCTATTAGGCTGCAACATGAATGGGATCAAATAATAAAATCACATTCTTTTCAAACAAAATCACAACATAGTAACATGTAACTATCTGGGTAAACTAAGCAGTGCACAACTGCAGACGTTGGCTATATTTGAGTAATTCTAATTACCTAGGAATTGGCAATAAGATTTGAAGACCAAAAACCTAACAATATATATATATATATATAGGAATTGGCAAGAAGATTTGAGACCGAAACCCTAACAATATATCAATTTATTACCCTCCAAATTAGTTTTCTTTTAACACACCCTGTCTCCCCAATTAAGCTAAGATGCAGCCATATTTGCAGTTGTTTATTCCCAGAGATAAAGGAAGAAACTAGAGTGTGTTCAACTTGGTGAGAGAGAAAATCCTCCGAAATGAAAGAGAAGAGATTATACAGAGTGTAAATGGCTTTTCTCATTGTTCACCTAAAACGTATCTTTAATAAAAAAAGATTAAACACAAAAAAGTTATTAAGAATTAGGTTACAGAAAGAAAAAAGTAAAGATAAGGCATCATCCTAGAAGAAGCCAGAAAACAAAATGACACAGTGAAGAAGCATAATATAACCCCATAACAGTTTCCAGTTCTAATATGTACCTAAGAATAGGTGTTGTTAAAAGAAACCCATAAAGAATCAATAAAGTACTTCAGACATATTTTCCACGCCTATAATGTAAAATACACTTGAAGGTTGTAGACTCAATTTCCATCAAAGCCAGATAACTGGATCGAAATAAGTTGTTCAAGGATTTTGCATAAAAATATCAGCCCAAATATCATTATAAAAGATTGATTTGATGATGTTATTAGAAAGTACCACCAAACAAGTAGTTCTCACGCAGTGACGTAATGCTACAAACTTAAAATTGCCATTTAAAAAACTAAACCCTCTGAAAAAATGCTAAAGTATGTTTCACTATCATTAGGTTTATGAACTTTCTTGCGTCTCAATTTAAAGTTTTAAAAGCTTTTGATGTTACTTGTGGGCCCAGCAAGGCAGAAAATATCATTTAATTTAACTGGTATCCTCCAATTACGGGATGGTTTAATTCCAACTCAGATGGCACCTACTTAAAGAAATGGAACTTATAGTTGTGGTGACATTTTTAGGAACTTGAAGGCTGAGAATATGCGGTGTTTTCTGGTCCTTTTTAGTTTGACAGTGATACTGCCTTTGAGGCTGAGCTTATGGGAGTGATTTTTTGTTTTAGAGGTAGCTAATAAGAAGGGTCGGAATTCGATTTGGATTGAGACAGATTCTTTACTGACTACATATTCCGTCAGTGACAATATGTCAGCTCCTTGGATATTAAGGAATAGATGGGATAATGCTATGGTTGGTTAAAAGGATGACTTTCATATTTTCCCATATAGAGAAGGCAATAGGCTTGCTTATAGTTTGGCTAATTTAAGTATTAGTGGTGTTGATTTATATGGGGGAGGGAATTCCACTTGTATTTGTTATGATTATTGTCGAAAAAGATGTGAGCTTCCATATTTTAGTTAGGTTTACCTAGTGGGTTTTGGTTGGGTCCACTTTTGTGTTTCTTTTCTTTTATATATGCTATCAGGATTGTAGTAGATGATTATTAATATAGTTACGATGTTTTAGCATTCTTATTTCCGTTTAAAAAGAAAAGGAAGTAATATGTCGCCAAATGCTTAAGTTGTAACTAGTAGCCTATCAATAGGCAAAAGATCATGTTCATCATTACATATGCATATAATATAACTTAAGCAGGAAAATTACGCTGGCAAGGATGAACTCAAATGCACCACATATCAAAGAAGCTCCATATCGTACCATGTAATTATATGTATTTGTGTCATTTGGTAGTGCATTGATAGGTATAATTGACAAGTATACGCAGAACATTGAAAGCCCAACAAAAGTGAGCCAGCTATAATATTCTGAAAATTCTAAACGAAAATAAAGCTATATTTTGAAAAAGTAAAGACAAAGAATATTACTCAAAACGTATCTCTGGATCGACCTCTGTGACAGTTGAACTTTTAGGTAATCTATCTAGCTGCAGATTGTTGTAAAAGTCCATGATAGCCCAGATAATAGGTTCATGAATCTCAAGTCTCCAGCACTTGTCGGTTACCTAGAGCGTCCATCAAATTTAAAGAGATCATAAATAATATAATTTAAATATTTGAAATTTTATTAAAAGAAAACTAGAATATCATAGATCAAAACATAGCATACTCGTATATAAACATATGGGTAAACTTGTATTCCATCATTATTCTCATTCTGCATGGTGATTGTCATCTTGAATACCGGGTGTTGCACATCAGAGGTCTGTTCTGGCGCCAAGAGCACAGGCATCAATGTTAGGGGGAGCTGGTTGTCGAGTTGTAAATAACCAAATATGATCTTGAACCTGTAAAAAATGTCTAAAAATCAATTTACAAAACTGAAAATATACAGTGTACATAAATATATATTGGGAATGCAGACCTTTGGCAAAAGTCTTGAGGAAGCTAATGTCAGTGATGACTTAGCACTGTCTGATGTGGCTAATAACTGACTATCCTAACTGACAAAGATACAACTACAGAGAAGAAATCACCTACTGTAGAGACCAGACTATTACTGTAAATTGTAGAATAGGTAATAGAGAAAGCTCATAAACTGTAACAAGTATTCTTGCAATTTGGACCTAGAGCTTAACTCGACCCTTCAAAATTGGACTGTAAGTGAGGACTACTAAAGCTTTACAAGCTCTATTTAAACCATATCTCTAATGCGGGACTAAATCACCAACCTTAAGGTTGCAATTAAGTAAGATCCCAAAGAGACCACAACTAAGGCAGTTTCCCAGCACTCTTCCTCACGCCTAGGATTCATAGCTTGGAGCATGACAAATGCAAAGCGCCCAAGAATGAGTCTAAGATAGAATCTAATACCATCTTAAAACTTGAGCTTAAGGTTTGCCTAACATAACTCTACAAAACTAAACTAACTTGTAAGATAAGGATTGTCCAAACTTCATAAGTTCTATTTAAACCATCATATAGTATTTTGATGTGTAATCAGTAATCTATTTAATATTTTTGAAAGCAAGAGAAAGAGGAGAGAAAGGAAAATTGAGAAAAATATGTATTATTGTACTCTAGTGAACTCAGAAAAACACCTATATATAGAGTGCTGGAGTTGGTTAGACCTAATAAACTCTATAACTGAAAGTAACAGATATAGCTTTCAAACTGAAAGAGACTATTCTAATTAATGAGCTTAGTGTGAGAAGGTCAATGTCCAAAGTTTGGCCTCTGTATTTCACGCTACATTATGAATTCTTTAATTGATTTTTGTGATAGGTGGCCTCTGCAGGCATTGATGGACACGTAGACATGAAATGCATTTATAGCACAATAATTGCACAAGAAAGGGATAACTTGTACTGTTATATGGACTACATGTCTAACACATTTTACTTAAAATGAAGTGAAAAAAATCAACATACTATATTTACAAGTCTTTTGATGCATGCATAAAATTAAGCAACCAGTCCAATCACATGGGTCAACAAACTAGGAACTCATTAAGCAAGGTTCAAGAGAAATAATGGATAGACTTTTAACAATTGGTAGATTTACCCATCAACATACTATATTTACAAGTCATTTGATGCATGCATAAAATGAAGCGACCAGTGCACTCACAGGGGTCAACAAACTAGCAACTCATTAAAATAAGGTTAAAGAGAAATTAAAGGTAGACTTTAACACCATGTAGGAAAAGAGAGAGAAAATGTCACACACATAAACCCTCATCCAGTCCAAAAAGAAATCAAAGTATTATCAAAACAAAAAAAAAAAAAAAAATCAGCTCAGAATAGACATTTAAAGTCGTATTTTTATTTTTAATGAAAACATGCTCTTTGGATACATGCTTCATTTGGATATGTATCTTAAGATATGATAAGGCTATTACCTGCTTGTCTTTCCTCCATCGTAGCCAGTTGAATATGTTAAGGACACTCTTTCTAAGTATAAGTAGGAGAGCTCCTTTGGTCTATGATCCACCAAAGATATTCCAACCACCCCTAACTCAATTAAGAGCTCAAAGGGAGTAACACTGCTCTGCATTTCATCCTGAGCACCAGAAACTCCACCTTTACCAGAAGTCACTGGGCCTCTAATCTCTTCATGTGAACTTGATCTTGGCATCTTATCATTGGTAAACTTTGCAATTATTATATCACCCCTATCTATCACATGGAATTGCAATCCCAATTCTACCGAAGATAATCCACTTCTTTCCAAATCAAGTTTCCAAATTGCATTACTATCATCGTCTGTAAGTTTAGCATCTAAAAACTTATTGCCATATGGATCTTCCCAAGAGAAGTTCTTTGCCGACAGAGGTTGCAACTGAATCCAAGCATCTTCACCAAATCCAGACTGCCGAATGCTAAGTGCCTTGTTTGGAGTTCTGTTCTCAATCCTGTTTAAGTTAAAGTAAGCTTCTCTCCCAAAGAAATACACTCATACAAGCTTCAGTGTCATATTTATACAGAAATAATGGCAAGTAACTGAATCTATCATGGGAAACCTAGTACAAACTAATTTGTTTCAAGTTTTTCCATGAAGTGAGAAATTATTATAAAACAATTGGTGTGTTTGTTTAAGTTTTCTAATAAAATAAGAATTGGAGAAAGAGCTACTTTAAGTTATTTAAAACTTAGTGTTTATTTACTGAAAATTGATGTAGAGAAACTCCAACTGATGAGCAACTGCAATGCTACAAGCCCAACTCTGGAGTCCAACAAATGCATGCATCCAATCCATACAGTGAAAGGTAGTTAAATGAACTAAGTTTATGTTAGAATATCTACAAGGTATTTATACAATATCTTCTGTAACCTTAGGTCTTAAAAAATATATATTGGTTTGTTCTCTGTCTAATGTACTATCTAACTGTGTTCTTGGATTATTTTGAAGTACATAATTATGAATATTCTGCATAAATATGATACTTATATATATTGAGTGGGATTCCAACTATTGGCTCAAATTTATACAGTCGTAGATTTTGGCAGATCCCACATCTAAATCAAGAGTCATTAAATAAGTGAGACTAATCAAAATTTATATTCTCCATTAAAATTTAGTTATTAGTAGAGAGTGTCCCTAGTACTTTTCTCTGTAATAAATTGACAAGGTTAATTCATATAATCTACACATAAATACAATGTTTAGATAAAAAAGAAAGGGCCTACATATGTTAAACTTTTAAACTAATTATGCCTCATAAGTAATTCCAGTAAACAGTGCAAATAAGACACTACATCACATGAGGTCCAAAAACTATATGATAATTATGACTACTTATAATAAAAATTAGATATGGCGTGTAAAATGTGTATTTTCTGTTTGGAAAAGTTTATAACCAAAAGGAGCATGTTTCGTGTAAGCATGTTCGTATATACTTTCTTGTTCTTAAGAGGCACTGGCAAACCATATATAAATCATTCGCCACTTGTGAAATGAACTAGATAAGAACGTTAGTTATGCTTACAAGTAAAGGATATATAGGCCAGTCTAAACATGCATATCAGTACCTGATAGGACCATCAGCTGATCCAAGGCGGAAAACCACAATAAAACGGGATCCCTCTTCATATCCTCGAATTTCAGTTCTCAAAAGTTTGATAGTACCATCATTCATCCTCAAAACAAGTGAGATTGTGTCCTCTCTTACAATTTGAAGAGGAAATGACCAGCTGCTACCTTCAAGTCTCACCTACATTTAGAAAGAAAAGATCATCTCATCATTTAAACTCAATCAGATGATGATTGAGAACAGAAGTTTAAAAATAAAGTGATGAAAAAATTTCTTAAGTGGCCAAACGAAAAATATTTCTTAATTAGTTACCTCCTCATTCAAATATAAGCAAAAAAATGCGTTACTAGTATTAAATATATGCAAATCTTCAACAAATTTTATTTTATTTAATGAGAATATTCCTCAGACATCCATCATTTAATTGGGGAATTATTTCCAATGACTTTTATTCTAGATAAGAAGTCGCAAGAAAGGATAGTTTAAGAATTTCTTTTTAAAATGAAACTACCACAATTGGGTTTTCTCCTTCAACAAATTTATTTTGTAAACTGTGCCTGCGACCCGAACCACAGCATGTCAACAAAACACCTGAACTAAAGCGACTTTTTCTGACAACAAGTCAACCCAATTTTGTTTTCCACTTTCTCTTGTTTCTTTTTGTTATTCTTCTTCATTCCATTTCCGTTTTTTCTTCTCAACTCAATTTTGTTTTCCACTTTCTCTTGTTTCTTTTTGTTATTCTTCTTCATTCCATTTCTGTTTTTTCCCTCTCTTTTCAAACGTTCTTCATAGTTATGTTCTGTTTTGTTTACAGTTTTTTCTATCCTTTTTCTCTTTTTTTGCAGATGTTCTTCTATTTGGTGCTGCTTTTTACATTATCTGATTTTTTTCTCTCCTTTTTCTTTCTATACAAATGTTCCTTCTCTATTTGGTGCCTTGTATGTTACTGTTATCTGCTTTTTTTACCCTCTTCATTTTACAGAAGTTTTTTTTCCTTTTGGTTATCTGTTTTGCTACAGTTCTCTGGATTTTTTGTTCTCCTATTTACCAAACATCTATTTCTATTTAGTGCTGTGGTTTAAAGTTCCTTTATTTTTTCTCTCTTAAATTCCAGAATTTAAATTGTTCTATTTTTAGAAACTTTATCAACCAAGAAGGAAAAAATGGTTCTAGTTGAAGAATGTGGAAAAGATAGCTGTTAAGGAGGAAGAATTTGTCAGAAGGAGAGAAGGCTAAAGGATATGCCTCTTTGGATAATGATGAGAATGATTATATTGGGCTAGAAGAGGGGGTGAGAATGAGGATGAGGATGAAGATTAGTTTTGTAATGTGCCATTGTGTTTTTCGTATTGCCTTTTGGTTATGTGTAATGACAATCATGAGATTGAGAATTTGATGAATGTTATGAATTTTAGTTCAGGCATTTACTACTTTTACTATTATTCCTTGGAGGCTTTTGATAGATGGTTATGGCTCTTTTTTAAAAAAATGAGGTTTAAAGTTTCACGTACTCTCTCACACACACAAACATATATAAAGAGAAAGTGGGTAATAGATGTGCTGACTTGCAGCACAAGACATTAGATGTTTTATCATTTTTATTTGGTTTATTATGATGTTTTAGGGCTTGCATCAAACTCTAGTACATTTGGTGCTAAAATCTAGTACATTTGGTGCTAAATGGTTTGTCACTTGTATTGATGATTGTATCCGTGTTACATGGATTTTCCTCACGAAAGTAAAATTTGAAGGTTTTAACTTATTTGTCAAATTCTTCCATATAATAAGAACACAATTTGAGAAGTCAAGTAAACACTTATGTTCTAATAATTGGAGGGAATATGTAAATCATGATATGTCTAGATTCCTTTGTGAAAATGTGGGAATACACCACAACAAAATGACGTTGCTGAAAGAAAATTTAGGCATTAGGCATCTTCTTGAGGTAAGAGGGACACTTCTTTTACAGATGAATGTCCCTAAATCTTATTAGGACAAGACTCTCCTCACAGCTACCTATTTTATTAACCGATTACCCTCTTGGGTTCTAGATGATAAGAGTCCCATCAGGTCCATTTGTTCCTCTCTAGTCTTCGTAGTCGAGTGTTTGTCCATGTTCATGATCAGTTTTGTGGAAAGTTAGATCCTAGAGCTATTAAATTCATATTCATTGGTTATGCATCTAATAAAAAGGGATATTGTTACCATCCTCCGAGTCAAAAGTTTTTTACCTCCATGAATGTCACTTTTGACAAAACTAAATCTTTTTACATGCGTCAGCTTCAAGGGGAGTGCTCTTTCGAAGCTGAGTCTTTTGAATCTCAAGCCATCTTTTGTTCCTTTCATATAGAAACTGTCTCATACTGATACTACTCTTAGTAATTCTAATACTTCTCCTTACAAATCTCATATGGATGTCTCTCTTAGTACTTCTAGTACTTCTCCTCACAAGGGCATCTCTAGTCCCAGTCAGGAACAACTTGGGAAATTAGTCATCTAGAGAGTTTCTTCCATATACAATCCTAGTTCGGGTGTACTTACATTGTCCCCTTTTCTGTTTCTCCTATAATAGGCATTCTTAACAGGAGGCTTAACGTGATGTAATCAAATCAGTACCACAATCACAAAACATGTCAATAACATTATCTCCAACTATTCATAATATGAAGTTCTATAAATTTTCTATCCTTTTGTCTAGGAAAAGATGTAGGATAAATTAAATGATGTCAATTATTACAGCAATATATCAACTAAGAACTGTATCCAACCTGGAGCTTTTCAGGTCCACCAATTCCACGACACACAAAGTATATCCTTGAATCAGAAGCTCGCAAAACCTTCGGTTCATCTTCAGCGTTCAATTTGATGAATATATCCTGACCAAGTCTATTAGTGAAAGTCATAAATGGCCGAACAGAAATAACCTGAAAAGACAATCAAAATTCAAAAGTATTACAACCTGACTGCATAAAAAAATTAATGCTAAATTTGATAGTCCGTCACAACCTTTGTCGGAATAGATTGATAGGAGCATGGTTTTGTGGAAATAATAAGCCGCAAGCAATTGCCATCACCATCATATGCATATATATCCAAAGAGCCATCCTAAGGATAAAACGAAGTGATTTTAGAAAAGTATGATAACTTCTAGTTTGTCAACACATAAATCTTAACATTACCATATCACCAAGAGGAGCAAGATCCGTAACAGGTCCAAAATGCTCATTTCCTGATTGGGCAATGGCCACTGAAAGGGCCAGCATATTAAAATTAAAAGCAGAAGCAATTGTGTAACCATCGTATATCTCCTCTTCAGTTATTTCTTCAAGGATTAATCCATTTTTCTTGTTAGTTTGAAATTGAGTAGCAACCTTTGGCATGTGTCTTTTTCCTGACATATCAAGTATCCTAAATGTAAGTGGAGGACATCTAGCAACTTCTAACCAATAAGGAGCATATACTCTAATCGTTTTAGCCAGCAAGGTGTGCTCCTTGTCAAAGTTCTGCTCAAGAATAATTTGGATCACCCTGCACATAAGTAGGCACATAAGATGGGTTTATGCAAATTACGTTGTCTTTCAGAAAGTAGAGACCAATAAAATTTCAGCAAGAACTATAAAATTTAGAAATAATAGAGGCCAATAAAATTTCAGCAAGAACTATAAAATTTAGAAATAACGTGATATATTGGGAAAATTCTAACTGTTCACATAGAGAACTTTACAACCTTCCAGATATTGAACTTCTCAAACTAATTGTTTTGGATGGATTCTCGTGAGGATGAGATATAAGAACAGCTTCCTGTTCGGAAAAGGGAATAGGTGAGATATTAATAGCATAATACAACGTAAAAATGACCTAGTAACTGAAACACAAATGACTGAAGTATTGACAGGTCTCTATCTTACGTGTATGGGAAGCCAACCCCTTTGCGGAAGCAAAGATAAGAATAGAGGGTTCCGAATATCAGCACTGTATATCTGTACAGTTTTTCCAGATAAAAATACTCCTCTAGAACATGCAAGGAAATGACCACTTGATTGCATTTCAAGAACAGAATATTCAGCAGCAAGGGGAAGAAAATTGCTTATTATTAGAGGTGATTTGACCACCAAACACCAATCCTGAATGGAATCAGAATGGATATCTTTAGCAATCTCGGTAGATTGTATGCTTACAGAAAACCACAACTTGTGGGAGCCACCAGAGGTTCCATGCATCTCACTGCAGCACAATAGTTCCTCCGACTCTGAAAGAGCTGAAACACACAGATTTGAGCATTGACCCCTCCCACCAACATCTTCTTGCCTAGGTTTGTCGACTACAGTACTCCATGAGTACTCACAAGAATTTGCTGAAGTCCAAGGCCTTAACTGCAAGAAATATTGTACAGATTGTGTCAAACCAGAGAGAGGAAGTGGAGCAGTTTCTCCTGGTTGCAGTAACCCAACAGATATTTCATGCTTAAGATCCTCTGCTATTAGCTTCCTGTTTCTTAACCATCTTCTCTGCCTGGCAGAATTACGAGAATCCATTGGATCAGAGGATTCAGGCCATCTCAAACTCTCCACACTCGGAGCATAAATCCAACTATCAGAAGTATTAGGAGATTTTGTATCCAAATGCCAATCATCAATCCATTCCCACCCTGGCGGTAGATCAATTTCAGGAAAAATCTGGTGACAGAAAATTAAAAAAACAATGAGACATGACAGAATAGTAAAAATTTAGTGCAACAATCCAAACTGCCAATCACATAGTTTATAAACTATTTCTGAATATATTTCTTGTTTGATTCTCCTATTTTGCATTTTTGAAAACATATTTCACCTTGCATTGAAATCACAAAAAAATCAGTTTCACTAAGGTTCAATTTTAGATTATTGGATGACGAACAAATTAAATATAAATCTGCTTCCAGTTTTTTTCCTATAAACCATTCTTCCTCCAAAAGAAAGTTTAAACTACACACCAGAAGGTTTTCTAAGATTTTCTAAGACTGTAGAAGGACAATATTTTGATAAGAAAGCTTACATGCTCAAGGTTTGTCCATTTTTTAATCATGACATAATATATTCTGAGTTGACATAAATTTCAAGAGCAATACGTATACCTCAACATGCAAAAAAAGATTGATTATAAAGAAGGTAGCATATGACAAGGTAGTGTCTAGTTTAGTCCTAATCAAATTCCTAGGATATCCCTTCTTTAAGGATAATATAACAATTCTTAAAGTAGACTTTAATTCTAAATCAACTTTACAAAATCAGTTTAGTCCTAATCAAATTCTTAGGATATCCCTTTTTTTAAGGATAATATAACAATTCTTAAGTAGACTTTTATTCTAACTCAACTTTACAAAATCAATTTATAAGGTAAGGTTTGCGCCCACTTATATATTATAAATTGGCCTTATTTCTAGTCGACATGGGATCCTCAACACACCTCGCTCACACTGAGACATATACATCTCATGCATTGGGCTAGATATTTATAAATGGTCCGATAGCAGATGGCAGGATAGGTCATCAAACATCGTTAAGATAGACTCTGATACAATCTTAAGAAGTGAACTATAAACCTAACTCAACCTTACAAAACCAGCTTGTAAGATAAGGTCTGCATCTACTTATATAACTGGCCTTATCTCTAATCAATGTGGAATTTTCAACAGTAATCATAAAACAAGTGCTTGATCTATTATGAATTTTTCAAAGCATCCACATATGACTGATCCTCTTGAAGAGTGTCTAAAAAATTATGAGCAATCATGGAAAGTGAAAAGTTATTAACATTCACCTGATGGGATTTCCCCTTATCCGACATGTGGTTTCCAGAATAACCTGAACTGCGTACCCAACCTATTTGTGGAGTTAACTTTTCAGTCTCGAAAAACTCATCTGTGTGAATTTTGTAGCTCTTTGTTTGAATGGATTCAGAATAACTTGAACTTTTCAGCAAATTCATCTTTTCTGAGGAAACTTTTGAAGTAAGGCATAAATCAAGTACAAAATCTGTGTTGTTACGAACAGAAACCAGTGATCGAATATTCACATATCTATTGCCATCCTTCACACTAGCTTCACTGGCAACAACAACATTGCCTAACCGCCAGCAAGCAGCAGGAGCAGCATAGTTTAGCCTCACAGTAGTCCAAGGACCTTCCTTGCTAGGACTAATTTGAATAAACCCACATTTATGGGCATCATAATTAGATAGTTGATTGTTAATCTCAATCTCAGAATTATTTACTAGTATGGCACATTGTAATTTGCAAGGCTTCCCATAATAAGCATCCTGAAATCTCAGCATGACACCATTAAGAGACGTACTCTGAGAAAACAAAGCAAAACAAGAAAAAAGCATACACAAAATTCACCATGGAGTTTTCTGCAGACAAATATATCCATTTCAACTCATTGACAAAATTCTGGGGATTTGAGTAGTCCTCAATAGTTCTAGCTATCTCATTCAAGGCAGCTGAAAAAAATCCAATCGGAACACCTAGAACAAAGAAGAGAAGAACGTAATAAAGAAGATTGAGTAGACTATGTTGTTTACAATACCAGAAGAACATTCACAAAATTAGAAACTTTTTAAGTCCTCTGAAACTAATTTGTTTGCAGGTTATTCAGCCGCATTTATTGTCACTTAGGTCTTGATGGAATTTCAAAGAAAGAAGTACCTTTACCCATATCCGTTAAAATCAATTCTAAAGAGTGATAGTCCTGTAAAAAAGTATAGAAGCCAAGTTTGAAGTTAGTTTTTCAATTGGAAAACCAAAATGTAGACTAAAAGAAGACGATGCAGTAATTTTGAAAATCAAAAGTAAATTCAACAGAAAAAGACGGCCAAGTGCACAGTCAAAAGAAGTATTAAAAGGCTGACTAAATCAGTCTAATGAGATAAATAAGAATCAACAAGAAAATTAAAGCATTAAAAAGTATATTACATTGAAATGGTTCAGTGGAATAAAGAATGTGACAATGAACAAAAGACGGCATGAAAGTGTAACAATAAATAAAAGATGGTACAAAAGTATAACAATAAATAAGAGCCACAAAAGAAATTACACGACCAGATAAGTAAATGTCAAACATTTGGCAACACAGTCCTGAAATGTTATTACATTTAACTGCTGTATGTGGGCTTATCTTCGTCAACACAGTTAAAAAAACCCCAATCTAGGTAGGATGTTAAATTAAGTGAAAAAATAAATCAAATACTGAGAAAAAAAGTTAAAAACCAGAAATCAACTTTTAGCTTTTAATAAAAATCAGAAGGTTATTTACCCCAAAATTATGAATAGAAAGATTACCCTCCAAAGAATTTACGATAAAGTATATAGAATTTGCTTTAACCAGCGATGTTATTCTTCACTAGTGATATTCTTTATATTTTCATTTTCATTTTGTACATTTCCATTTACATTACACTGTCATTTCGTTGTAATTTTCATTCAGTCCTCTTCTGCTACAGAATTAGATACTTGCTGACTCAGCAGTCAGTCATATGGCTTATCTAAATATCATACTTCATTTTTATAAAGAAAAAGTTTTGCTACCAAACAAAAAGAAGAAAACCAAAAATAATTCGATAAAATAAAATAACTTAATATTAAAAGATAAAAAAGCTACGAAGATAAACTGTGTATCAATCAAAGAAAGCCATGCGCTAAACACATAAAGAAGCTACGAAGATAACCCTATGCCTTAATAAGATTTAGACTTCTAGGCCTATGGTAACTAAGCCAATCAGAGCTCACAAAATCCAAATTTTTTAAGTAAACATTCGGAACTTGAAAAATATCAAAATATATTCCAAATGCATTTGAACATTAGAAATACAAACTTAATAAGCAACAATTTCCAACAAAACTTACAGCAAGAATAAATAAAAGCAACTAAGATAATTATCAATACCAGGGAATCAACTTTGAAGAAAAATATTTCATTCCACTTGACCGACACAAGATCTGAAGGCAATAAATGAAGTGGCCTTTGACCACGCGTGCGTGCACTCTGTTGATAAACCAATGCATCACTAGGGAGGCTCTGATTAGGAGAAAGGCGGACAGCTACTGTATATTGCTGGGAATCTGAACTTTCAACTTGGGGAAACTGTATTAAACATGAAGAAAATAAATCTGTGAGCAACTGAATGTTTAGCTTGACATGCATTCAAGGTCATGAAAATTGGGACTGCCAAAACCATGTAAGTAGTATACTAAAAGCAACAAAACTTGTACCTGAGCTTCTGCTATGATGATCGTAACCATTGTTCTAATCTTTTTACAGAGTTCACCCCTCAAATGAGATTCTAGCATATTTTTTGACACAGGAACTTTGACAGCCTTCATATCCCCAGATGGCATCCGAATTATATTTTGGAGACCCCTAGCTTCCGTAGCACGAATAAAAATATCCTGACCAAGTTTGTTTTGAGGGATTATATAATAATTTCTTTTCTGGAGTGTGTCAATGATAGAGTTTCCACCATAAGTTGGAGAAAATGCATCCTGGTAAGAGAAAACAAGTGCTGTAACATGGAGAAAGTAATATACAACGAGAAAAGCAGTCTTAAAGCAGCAAAAATTAAAAGGTTTACAAGAAAGTTTACTCTGTTTTTGTAGCATTCATGAGCATGGCTAAGATTGTTCCAGCTTGCATAAGCTTGAATGATCATATTAGCATTAGAAACTGAAACATTTAAATTCAGATCTCGAGTTGATGTCAAACGTAATTGAGAGGTTCCAGCCAGGGCGTTGAGGTCATATTGGTACCTATATGTAGGTGTAATTAGGAAAAGAATACTCACTGGCACAAAAATATAATTTGAATGGATTTGACTCTTCTAAAGTAAGGAAGAGTGTGAGGTGATTAAGTGCGTAACTAATCTTATTCAAAGTTAGTAAAGATTATATAAAAGAAATTAATACTGGAATACATATAATTTCTATTAATGTTTGTAGTTATGGATCCCATGGCCATATAATAATTTGTGAGTCATCATTGTCTCAAATTTAAAAATTAGGGTTATACAGAGATATGGCCTCTCCTTCAATATGGTTGAGCCTACCCATACCCTCTAACGTGCATCTAATAAACTGAGCCCACTAGAGATAATTCCAACTACTAAGACAGTTATCATCAAGTAAATGTTGATGAGCGGAGTTGGAGTTGTTATGCCAAAAGCCAGAGATTCCTCAGGGCCTATCTTTATTTTAAAAAAATTAGAGATCAGCAAAAAAGACTAAACAATGCCATCGTGAACAGCACCCCTATCAAAGGAGAGACGCTGCTCCAAGCAAAATGGTAAATGACAAGTGTGGAACTGCCACCTCAAAGTGACTTCGGCGAAGCAAGCGATGGTGGGAACGACTGTCATACTCATCATCACCCATCAGAAAGGAGTGGTGCGCTTGCAGAGAAAGAAGACCCACTAGCAAATGCAATGCAGAAGAAATGTGAAAGCAAAGCTCCCAACATCGGGAGCTATGATACCAACATGAAAAAGATTAATTAAATTGGATGAGAGAAGATTTTATTGAATTGAACTTTTGAAACAATACATCAGCCTCTACCTCTATAGAGAACTCCTAAACTAGTGACTAAAAAAAATATCTCTAAAATCTTCTAACAACATAGTTGTAATTAACTAAAATATCCTATTGTAGCTTATCAACTATATTTTCTCCTAATTCAACAGGCACATACACACAATTATACATGTAAAAGAACAAGTTCCATTTCTTGTCAGTTTCAACAAAAAACTACATTATCTTAAATAGTCACCACTAGGTGGCATGTCAAACATATAGTACATTTTTGTTGCTTTTTGTTCTCTTTTAGATTTGATTGTTGTTATTTTTCCTCTACTAGCATCATTGTGTTCTATTCTATGAAGAAGAAATTAATTGAACCAAATCAAGTTAATTCAAGCCATCACTAAGGAGATTTGACCCTTCTTCGAGATCAAGACTATAGTGGAAGCTCCATCTCCTACCATGCAAAAGGTGTTTTCTATAATTAGATATGATCACTTTTAATCAAAATGACCGATACCAAAAATTTTACTTCACTTCAATTAGGGTAGTTAACCTTCCATTTCCCCACCACACGCAACCACATTTCCTTTTCTCAACCATAGGTTCTTGCTCCAGCAATCAAACCAAACCCTTCACTCAGCCAAAACCAAAATCCAAACCTGCAAGCTGTAAACAGGTTTGATAGAGTCACAATTTTTAATGAGTGATGGTAGTGGGTTTCATTGCCGGGAGCTAGATTGTGCATTCACTTTATGAAAATTCTAAGATCTCCTAAATTTAAATCAGGGTTTATTCTAGCCATTTGAAACTTTCATTAGGCGATTCTAGATAAATTTACAGAAGTTTTGGATAAATTCCATGATTCTCACATCCTCTTAGGATATGGTTTTAGAGCTAACTCAATCAGCTTGCATAGTGAGGATTCTTAGTCAATTTGGGACTTGGATTTTTCGCAATATATCATAATAAATAGGAATTGTCACAAAGAGGGTGAACTTAGTGACCCAATACTTATTCTTAACTCAATTCTTATTTTCTAAATCGAATTACACCACTGCTCATAACAGCCTAAACTCCCAATCACTCACTCAAGAATTCCACCAAAGCAACATGTATCACACAAGTATTCTATATTTGTAAAAACAGAAATTACCTTAAGAATCCATCTACTGGCTCAACAAGAGGTTCCCAAGCTTCATACTTATCATTGTATGACCTGGCAGCCAAGGAGAAACCAACAGTGCAATTTAGATACCCAGTTCTTCCATGCAAACTAAATGTTATTCCACTCAAAGATATATTGAACAAGGGAACCATCTGTCAAATTCAAAGAAAAGCAGTCAATACAGAAGTAATACTTCCAAGAAAGCTCTAATAACTTATCAAGAACTAACTCTTACGAAAGCTTAAGCAGTTAAGTGATAGCTCATGAAAGGCTTTATATTTAAAAGTAAAAATACTGTTTAAGAATGACATCAATAATAGTAAAATAGTTAAAAAAAACAATAATAATAACATTAACCCCCCTCTTCAATGGTCAACGAGGCATGTTAGAAACCTTGGAAAACATTTAACAATGCACACTAAAAACACTTACCAAGTAATTATTTAACAGAAAAATTATTTTACATGGCGAAAGATTTGGTCTATCCATTTTCAATAAAAAGTTCATTATACTTAGTGTATATTTAATTAAAGTCTGTTTGCAGTTTGATTCAGAGAGAAGGTATACGTACAATAGGTAAGGTCAACAACAACCATTTCATTAATATTAAATCTAGAAGCATGTTGCACTTAGCACACTATGAAGTGAACTTTGAGCTAAACTCCATCTCACAATATTAGGTTGTATGGTGAGATTTGTGGTCATTTATATATTATAATTTGATTACATTTTTGTGCATGTGATATCTCCAACATGGCCTCTCAAGCCGATCTTGAGCATGGAACTAGATATTTGTATGCTATCTGATAGGCCCAACAAGCCTTACTAAGATAAACTATCATACAATCTTATAAACTAAACTTATGGAGCTAGATATTTGTGTGTTGTCTGATAGGTCCAAAGTTTGCATCCACTTATATATTATAATTTAGTCATTATATATTATAATTTAGTCATCTTTCCGGTCGATAGGATCTCCAACAAAAATTTCTCAATATTTGGAGAATATCTATTGATATAGACGCATTCATTCTCAAAACTTAGGCAGTTAGGTGACTAGACACACTATTTTTCTAACAAAACTTACAATCTAAGCATTTTATTCTCACCAAACCACTGTAATCATCGAAAAGAGCCATAGAGAGGGTCCCAATTCCTGCATCAATGACTGTAACATCTGAGCCACTTGGCACATTTGAATCTGCAAGCTTTAAAGCAAACCTTCTTGGGGGTCTTTTAAAACCACCACGGACAATAAAAGTCCCCAACTCGTTGCCAACAGCCCATATGCTAAATGGTTCTGGTACATGCTTAACATCAGATGTATCCCACACACTTTCTTCCAGAAATTTATCTCCTGCTACCAAATCACTCCGCATGCATCTTAATGTGCTAAAATCATTTTGCTTAGGTTTCCCTTTACATGCAACACAACCCAAGGAAACAAAGCCAGGAGGAGCTTGTGGAAGCCAGAATGACATGCTTTCCATTCCCCTCTGCTTTTTTATTTGTCCGACAAGCTGAAAATCTAGTGGAGTTTTAAAAACATTTTCATCCCTGGAATCATGAACAACAATGCAGGCATTTGGAGGTTCATACCTAAAAAGCAGAAGATTGCATCAGTTCCATATTAATTGTAAAGAGGAAGATAGCAAATTAATATCTAAACTTATACAATGAAAGGGAAGATAATAAGGAAACGCACCCTTTAACAGCTACATCACCAAAATATATCATTCCCATTGGTACAACTGGACGCCATATGGACAACCTCTTTCTTGAATTTGATCCCTGATTCCACCACACTAACTCAAAGCTAGCAACAGGCTCATAACGCCTATTAGAATTTGCACCGACAGACTGGTCAGGTTGCAAGGCTTGATGCCCACCAGAAGGAGCATGGGAATCCTGACTACTTAATGCTGCTGAGGATGGCTTCAAATTATCATATTTAATGCAACGCAATTCATATGCTTTACCCATCAAACTAAGAGAAACAGGATCTGCTGGCAAGAAAGTGCCAACAGAATTTTCCACTCGCCAGAATGCCACAGAGGATGGTGATCTGCAATCAAGACAAACAATATTGTGTTTACAAGGGACAAAAATTCCATGATCTTATGCCTGATCAATAGTTCAAAATTTTGCAAGTAAAACACCCAACATCATCTCAGAATTAATGTTCAAATCAGTTAAGCAAAATGATAGCATTATTTCACTAGCAAGCAAAATGGTATACGTAGCAAAAGGCACTAACCTATAAGTTTGGTACTTTAAAGTATAAAATTGCAAATGACCCTATATGTTACGGCAGAGCAGGAGATAATTTTCACTTACATATCAGTGGTGCCTATTGTGATACAATCCCTTAATGAACATGGGGATACAGAAGTAGATGGGATGCAAAAAGCAGAAGATAGTGGGGGCGGCGTCTTTCCACGAGTAACAATACAACCTAGTGCAACATAACCTTTGGGAGCTTCAGGGAACCAAATGGAACAAATGGCATCGGCCTCAGTATTCCGTAACAAGTCAAAATTGTCCACTTTTTCACCCTTAATGCCCACAGAAGTTAAAGGTGGCCAAATCAATCTGAAACTAATAGGTCTCTTGACTGTTACAGAATTGATATTTACTGCAAGAACTCCTTTTGTTGGTGGCTTGTCTCTGTCAAGCAAACACGTCATATTAACATTCAAATCAGTGGGGAATAAATGCATCAGTATAGACAGAAACTATTAAAGAATTTGCACTGACAGTGGTGTCAGGTAGTCACCAAGTACAGCAAAACCAGGAGGAGCATGGGGCCTCCAAAAGGCATATGTTTGATCAGTTTGAGAATCTGCATCCAAAATGAAAAATGAATGAGATCAGTCCTCCAAACCACATTTGTCACTTTATTTACAAAATGAAAAACAAATAGAGGATGATAAACATACTTTTTATTGTTCCAACTTTGTCAAAGTGAGAGCAAACAATTGTCATTTTCTTCGATGTCATCCTTAAAAATGCTAAAATGTCATCTTCAACGGCCATAAATAGTCTCAAGATACTGAAAGTGAAATTCATGAAAATATCAGAAACAGACAAATGTATATTTGTCCTCCCTGAAGCATTTGAGTACTTCAACAACGTATCAAATGGCTCCAAAATCCTGATTCCATTACTCTCCATAGTCAAACCAAGTACATCTGCACTCATCTCAGTATTGTTACCCTTCAATACAAGCCTAGCAATAGAAGAACACAGCAAAGTCAGTTAATCCCATATTATCATCGTACCTAAATAGAGTGAATAGTTAAAACAGGCCTCTGGCACATAATTCGTACAGAAGATAAAACTCGATCATAATTAGGGATTTTATATCTTTCGTCTTATAGAAATTCAGTGTTTCAAAAGAGAATAAACAGAATGATTCACGGCATTAACTTCTAATTACACTAAGGTATTAATAGAAATATGGGAGAGCTCCAGATCTACCTAACTGACTAACAGCTGTTGCAAAATCCACAACTGTCATCACTAATAGCTCTAAGCTACTAGCAGGTTTATTCTACTATCTAAGGCAGATCTTCTAAGGAGCCATGCCCCCATCCCAAATTTTTAAATATACATAAATACAAGAATTTTGAAATGCATTGCTCCTCCGACTCCTAAGAAGATTTGTCTTTGATCTTAGCAAATGATGTGATGTAGGACTTGAAGAAGATTGCGCCCAGAGGTTTGGCCTACCCGTATATGCAGAGAACACCTTCACCTTCTTCTAGGTGTTGGTGCTCAATTGACCTTTAAACACATTCCCACACAAATGTGGCCATCCCCACACCGCTGTGGGCAAATCTGATTTTTATTTGTGAAAAAATTGAAGTTTTGTTTTTAGTTGAGCTTGGACCCATTGTAATCCCCAGATTTAAATAGAACCTCTCATGAGGGTTGCAGTGTTCTCAACCTTGTTTTGTTGTTGTGGCTTAAAATTTAAGATTGTGACTCTCCCTCTAGATTTCTTTCTTTATTTTCTTTTGGACTTCTATCATGTTGTGTTTTCCCTCTTTTCTAGGTATTTGAAATCCACATTAACTAGAAATATGGTCCATTATAATATATAAGTGAGTGCAAACCTTAGGCTTAAGGTCACTTAAGGTCCAGTTTCTGAAACTAATGATTCAGGGCTTGGTCTTTGATGACTATATTTAATAATTGCAATGTCCTTATATCCATTTGAATTCTCCACTTGGTCATATTCTTATTCATTTTATTACTTACAAATTTTCTAAGACACTCTCTTTGAGCTTAAAACATGGACTAGGCACAAGCCCACCCTACATTATGCTGAACTTTAACTTCATTATTAAAAATTAAGGTTGGTCTACTAAGCAGATTTCTATATCATTCAGATAGGCTTGAAACCGTGCCAAATGACCAGCTCTCTTAATATACTAACCTATTGGTAAAGGCCCGTGATTGATTTTATATATACAGCAGTAGGAACAAATAAAGTAGCATTAAGAATCTAAATAAATAGAAAGTGTGCCAAACTAGGTAAAATGGAAGCATACCATTTTCACAAGAGGAACTCACCTGCAAAATGCATCCAACTGTGCATGTAGAAGTTTATTAGAAAGGTTTAATAACTCTCCTACATCTTTTGAGGTGTTATAAAAGGTAAGCTCTGGGCCAATAGCCTGCAAAGAAATATTTCATCACATCTTAAGACATGCATAAAGCAAAGACATTAACGAAAAGGTATAAATCATACCACGACTTCTTGTCATAATGCAGTATTGATTACATATTTATATAAATACGGCATCATGATAAAATAAACTGCAAAACACATACAACAGCAACAACAAAGCACACTCCCTTTATGCAAAAAGACAAAACATCTGGAGCATAATCGATGACCCCTGAGACTAGATAGGTTCAAATACCACATTAGAAATGGACTGGATCAAACTAACTCCCAAAACTCAAGGAGAGATACTTGCCCATGTCTTTTAAGGAGAAATCTGGCCATTCTAGGGAGTGTGCTAAACAAATTAGAATCCTAGTCTAACAAGATTAGATCCCAGTTAAGTCTTAACCCATACCACAAGTAGTAGATTAAAATAAAAGTAGCAGCATGCAGACAGATTGGCAGATTAAATGTCAAGATGACCAATGAATCAGGACAATAATTATTAATATACCAAAGCTTCAACGACCACAATATTATCACATGCTACAGAATTTTTTAAAGCAAACTAGACGAAAAAGCTTATATTTTTAGGTTTATAGATTACATTGTCTTGACATGGCATCTAGGCAACCAAAAGGTTGGGTTCAGATGTCATTTAAAGAAAGAAGACTAATTTTACAAAACATTTTTCTCTCTCATTTTGAACTTTGCTTCCTTTGGTCTGATTACTTTTCTGATGGTACAGAAAGTATTTGAATTTGAGCGGAGCTAGCAACACTTTCTCTAAAAAATACTATATCATTGGAAAGGAAAAAATCAATTGAAACTCATCAAATAAGATACAAATTTGTATGGCTTCCAATAAAATCAGCCGACGGAGATTTGTGCTAGCATTTCTCTAAACATTTATTTAAAAAGAGAAAGAAGAAGAACAAAATAAAGAAAAGGTTGACTCATTATGTCCTTGAGCAACTTCTAGGTTCTTTATAGTGTTTTAAATATAATTTGAGGAGCATGTCAAAGCCGCCCCTGAAAATAGTAACCTTGGGTATTATAATTTAACCTTTGTTCTAAGCCACAGGAAACAAAATTTCACATTTTCTTAGTGAAAGTTGCTAACAAGGAAACTTCCAAATCCAGGAAAATACTATTAAAGTAAGCCTACTTTTCCCTATGTCTTTAGTTAGTCTGCTTTGAATTATCGTTTCTCTCTTTGAAGGTGAGCACAGTACTTCAAGGGATTAGATGGAAGGAACCTCTGCTAAGAATGGAAAACAATGATTTGAGTCCTTATTTAGCTTTCAAATGGGAGAGGACTTGCATAGAGTGAGCCCTTGTATCGCGGTAAGGTAACCCTTCTTTCATTTAGAATCAATCATACACAAATCCATGAGTAGTTAACTGAAGCAATACTTAACCTGAAGCTCGATGATCAGTTCTGTGGAGTTATTAACAGCATTATTCTCACGTAGTCCTTCGTCCACACTTCCTCTCAAAGACCTAGACTGAGGGCTTTCAACTAATTCTTCCAAGTACACATGATCATCCGCTAAAGCTGAATAGCTACTGTCTGAACCGAGAAATACACAAGAATCCAAATGCGGTCCACACTGCAAACATAAAAACAAGGTAATTAGCTTTTTGGGCGTACACCAAAAATTTATATCATCTATATGGCCCTTCGATAAAGAAGTTGATAAAGCGAGACAATATGACCTTAATAACAACATTTCTGAACTGCAACTTCTTCCCATTTCCAATGTATATTATAGCCTCTGTGCTAGCTGCTGTGATATTAAAACCCTGTCTATCCTTTAAATATAATATTCCACCATCACCATCGTAAATGAAATGATCAAAACCATCATTATCAACTATTAAAGGCTTTTGAGGTGATAGGTAAAATTCAGTACAAGGTTGCTTGTAGACAGGTTGATCAATGACAATAGCTTCCAGCATGTCAGACCGACTTTCTTCGACTGATAACATACTACTGACAGTTGGAACAAAGAACTCGACTACAGCAAGAAGAAAATCTAGTGCAACAAGCAACTGAGGCCTCTGGACACACAAAGAAACAAATGTTGAATTCTGACCAAATTTCACATCAACAATGAGCATTGTCTGAACTAAATTAAAATTATTTCCCTTAATTAAGCTACTATCAACTGAATCTTGGTTTTGATCATATGAAGAAGTATGAAGATGATTGGCTCCAACATTGTCAGGCTTTCCTATTGCTAACCGAAATTCTTGTTCAACTCCCTCACGGTCGTCAAACACACTGAAACCTTGCAGTGTTGCAGAGAGGAATCCATTTCCTGCTGTGCTGGACTTATACAGCAGCCAGGCACTACTGACCTGCACCAGAGAAAACCACAAACTGAGCCATACACAATAAATTTCTTTAGTTGATTGAACTTAGTCAACTGCATTTTGTTTTAGAGAAATTGTTTTATCCTAGTTAATTAGGCCACTTACCTAATCTTCATTGGTCAATCTCAACAATCCTAGTTTATCCTAATTTAATCTGGCTGTTAATGTACACAGCAAAGTGTACAGCTATATAGTGTGGGTAATTATTATAAAGAAAATAATTGCCTTAAGCTAATACGCAAACACTATAGTCTATTAGCTTTACAACTTTTCTCTTTTTTTCGACTACCTAACATAGCCTTAAGCTACTATACACACACATACACTCTATTAGTACCTGTACAGTAGCTAGAGATGAATCTCTAGTTAACCCCGTATATAAGCTCAACTCAACGAGATTAATGGACACACAGACTTTCAGCAGAACAGAGGCTTCAACATTGGTGGTCCCTGAATGAACGCCATTTGCAACCTCAGGGACAATATCTCCTGTGGTATCATTCAATGTCGCAGAGGAATATTGATTCAGCGGTGGAGGAATATGAGGGACTTCAGAAAAGTTAGAAACAGCACACTCAGTAATAATTTCATATTCCTTATTGGACACTTCCGCCTTCAACTCTTCAATCTGTAGAACCACAACATCCAATACAAGACAAATTTTAAAACAGCAAGTTAATAGAAATAAGGTTTAATTAGTTATTTGGCTATACTTGCACAGTCCTTACATTTTATTCCTAATATTGAAAAATAACTTTAGTCCCCATAAACATATATTGTCCCTAATATAATTTTTAACTCAGTTCATACACACTTTCTAATTTGTTTTAACAACTCTAGATGACAGACAAAAAAGAATTAATGGATTAAAATTAACAACTTTTAGCTGTAGGGATAAAACATAAAGATTGTGTAACTATAGCGACTTTGAAAACAGCTCATTTTAGTCCCCTATAAATGTATGTTTAACTCACTTTAGTCTCTACACATAAGTTTAAACTCACTCAATCCATGCACATATACTTTTCAATCTGTTTTAGTTCCTACAGTTTTAGATGACAGGAACTAATACGGGTTAAAAGGTGTATGCATTGAAATTAATAGTTAAAGGTAGGGACTAAAGCGTAAAAATTGTGCAAGTATATCGACCAAATGACTAATTAAATCTATAAATAACAAAGTATTCCAACAATAGAAAATAAGTGAAATACTAACGAATACTTTTAAGAAAGGCAATCCAACTTTCATGAAATATTGCACAAGAAAATGAAATATATTACCTTGACTATGACTTCAACACTTGGAAATTGGCCTAACAAGTCTCGAAGCGACCGGTGAATAGTCACAGATAGCCCATTTACATCCTGAATTATGCTTTCACCTATGTCTGATCCAGTTCCAACATTCAAATTGATTTCTTCAACCTACACCCAATCAGATCGAAACAAAATGGTTTAAAATGCAGGACGCAATAAGCCCCAAATAAATATAATATCAATCAAAGTGAGCACATAAGCAAGGGAGTCACGGAACACTTGAAGATCCTTTCTGACCAAGTTTCTATCTCAGATAAAAGACAAAAGGATGTAATAATTTATTATTTATGTCATGTGTAAAGCTGAATACAAAGAATCATTTATAGTAGCCACTCTTGAAAGCAAAATGACAAAAACACCTAAACAAACTCATCAAAAAGGGACAGTTGGAAATAACAAACTAAAGGGGAATATTGTTCTAGTGTAGCAGAAAGATACAGAGAGAAAAGAATATCTTTTATATTTTTTATTCTAATATATACTAATATCCCCCTTAAAACTTAAGGTGTAGCACGAGAAATGACCGTCACGTTGAGTTTTGTCTTTGAGCAAAACAAATCTGGTTGGATAAAAATGCTTTGTCAGCAAATCTACCCATGGATAGAAGAATGGAATATGAACTTCCATGTGTTTAGCGCAACTGTGAAAAACAGGGTTGTGAGTAATGGCCAAATCAAGGGTTCCCTTCGTTATCTGCAATCCAACATTAAACCAAACTTTGCAAGCTTTATCTAGAACATAGTATCACAAAATCTCAACTGTTCAATTTTGTCAACAACACACAACCCTTGCTTCATCAACCCAACTAAGTTTTTCTCACTTACATGACCTAACCTCATGTCATACCTCATTCTTAAACAAGTCATTCCTCTTAACCACAAACATTAAGCAAGCTACTATGACACCTTCCAAGGAATCCAAGCCACTCTTTCTCGCATCCTTCATCGCTACCATGGATCCCCTCATCACCTTCAACATTCGTTGCTCACCTTTAAACACATCACTTCTTTTCAATTCAAGTTCACCAAAAATATAAGGTTATGCTTGAACACAGGTACAAACCCAACATCTTCAAGCAATCTCTAAATTTCATATTGTAGATGAAACTTAATAGTTCTAACTCATCTTATCGGACTTGTTATCGCCAGGGAGAACTAAACCTCCTTCAAGTTCTATAAACTCTTAGAACCATAAATGCTTGGGTGCCATGTGGAATGAGCAACCAAAGTCCTTCACTCACAAGTACTAATCAACACCATGAGGACCTCTATGATTCATAACAATCTTCCACCAAAGCTACTTCACCAAATGTAGACAATCTACCAGATCCTAACGATCTTCCCACAGAGCTCGCTCACCACACCAACTTGTAATTAATAATAACTTTGAACAACAGCTCTAGCTTGACCAAGTTTATGTATATTCTGTGACTCCCTAATAACATGAAAAGAAGCATCAGAATTAGGAATCCATGTAGAATTCACACCATCTTGAGAAGAGGTATTAGCAAGCATAGAGCTAGGTGTGACAGCATGAGTACTCGTGAATTGTGTCCCAAATCCAATAAGAGTGTGTCGAACCAATACCATGAGAGAGAATCAACTTTCGATAATGTTGATTATAGCCATGTAAGGATGGCATTTGATCCTAAAGTTCCCAAGCTTTGTATGCAAGATTCACTCGATCAACATCACGATTTTGGTCAAGTTTTTCAGCAAGGGAAGTTGGAAAGGGATAAGGTGTGGATGTGGTGGTATTAGCAATAGCAATGTACAGATTACATATTTAAAGATTGCCACAAGGATGAAGGCTCTAGATACCATCATAGAGAAAATATAAGAGGATGTAATATTTTATTATTTTTATCATGTGTAAAGCTGAATACCAAGGGAGCACTTATAGTAACTACCCTTGAAAGAATAAATGACCAAAAAACCAAAATAGACTCACTGAAAAGGGCAAAAATAACAAACTAGGGGAACATTATCTAGTGGAACGAAAATATACAGACAGAAAGAACATCTTTCATATTCTTTATTCTAATATATCCTAATATTCTATAACCTGAAAACCAATCATATTATGAGCAACCAATCTCACCTGGACAGTCAAAGTTTCCAAGTGCACTGCATTAATTTCACTTTTACTTCCACCAATCCACTGAAATGTGTTCTTCACAGTTATATGGACAATGTCAAGCTTCAAAAAACTGCATCCAAGAAAAATCAACAACCGATATATAAGGAATGAAAACCACACTTGACCCATCACTTAACAGGGGACGCTGTTATATTAAGTGTCCCATTAACAACAACTATACAGCACAGTCTGTCTGATGTAAAAACATATGTGAAACCGATATTTAGAGAAGTTATAAGTAAAAAGGAAAACTAATTCTTCAGCTTACTCAAGGCTATCTGTCCTCTGGGGCATTAATATTATAGGCTTCTTGAGAGAAAGATCAAACTTCACAGCAGGTGACCCTTCAATTTCGCTAGCTGAAAACCATTTTTCTGAATTTGTCGCTTGATCTGTTACTTTGACGACACTCTTTGGGCTGTCCGGAACAAGACCCATAAAGTAGCCAACAACCTGCATGCATTTAAGACTCAAGAAATCTTTATAATAAAATTCAAAAAGATGAACCAATTAGTTAATACCTCCTGCAAGAATCGATTTAGATACACAATGCGCACTTCTGAAAGCTCTCCAAAAAGACTGAAATCGTAACCTTCATAGTCTTCATCATCATTGCTAAATGATGTGAATTCCAACTACATGGTCAATAAGATATTCAACAGTAAGCTCACTATAGCAAAACTAAACACTGAAAGTTATAAAGTAAAGGTTTATCATTTTTCACTCTTTTATGTGTATTAATAAAAACAAAACTGAATGAGTCACGTGTAAAGATTTGCTAACTAAATACTTAAATTAGTCTTGCCAAGTAACACCAAATCTAATAGAATATGGAGCAAATCAACAAAATACTGATATTCAATTTAACACCTTTTGAAGGCAAAGAAAGATTGTTTGAAGAAAACAAAATAGGATAAAGTATGAAAATTACCAAAAATGTTATATTACTACTCAAGAGGATACAATATCTACCAAAAGATAAAAGGTATAAAAATGAGCCTCAAAGGCTTAAATACAACCAAGCTGGCCAATCCATTTGAGTATCAAAAAGGAAAAAAATGTTAAAAGGACTACACAAAAACACCAGAAAGGTCGTGCACATATAACCCTAACCCATAACCTCAATAAAAGATCAAAACTCCAATCCTATCTCAGTCAAAATACCAGAAAATGTTGATAAATTTTGAAAATCCATTTACAAAAATTTTAATCCAAGGTTGAACGACATAAATGTTCCCAAAGAGCTCAAAATATATTCCAAACTGAGAGCACCTGAATGGTAGTGAGAATCAAGATTCCTAGAATAAAGACTAGAAGATTCCGGAATCATCCATGAGGTGAACACCAAAGAAAGAACAAGTGAACAATCTTTAGCAGATCAAGAATAAGAAAAAACATCCTTTAAAAAACTGAGCATTTCCTTTCAACCAAAGGAACTAAATTGAAATAAATCAGGACACTAAATACATGGATCACATTTTAAAATGAAACATTGAAAGCCAGGATAAAGAGGTACCTCCACAAAAGATCTGCCCCCAGGATTTCTCATATCGCATGCCCAGTAATATAAATGACTGCTAGGTAGGCTATTATCACTAATTTTTAGATTCCCCAATGCTGCTTTAATACTAAAGGAGGAAGGGAACACCTTGATGTCTGTAAGCAAACTCTCTTGAAACAAACAAGCAAGCTTGGTTTCATTTTCCTTCATCAAAAGGATTTGAGCCTGTGCCATTTTTAATGTCAGGTTGAACATAACTCTAGATTTCCCTTTTCCAAACAAGCCCTTAACAGCATGATCCTCAACAGCAGTACATTGTAGATCATCAACATCTCTTGAAATATCATTTTTCATTCTGGCTGTTGAAGAGCTATCTCTAGAAGTTGCAAGGTTCTTATCCTCGATATTAATAGAATTAATAAATTCCATAATGGCTAGAATTGTTGGTCTTCTACAAAAAAATGTCAAGGTTGCCAGAGTAACTACCACCTGAAATGAAAAATAAAATATTTAGTGAAAAAATCGTTTAAACTAAAGGCCACTTGTTAAAACCCATCAACACCCACCTGCTTGTCTATATTCTTATACTGAGAGGAGTTCTGGTCATAGATAATTATTTGAGCTTTAACAAAACTCTCCAATGTGTCATTGAGTTCAAGCTCCTTCCTACTAGAAGGAGAGTCACTAGGTAGAAGTCCAGTGATGCGAGTAAACTTAGCGGGTTTTAGAGATGAATAATTAAATTGCATGTCACTGGCAGAACTAGATGGGTATTCTGATGTACCTCCAGGAGACTGTGTAGGATAATCAACAGTGTCTGCTAAAGTCTCAGGTGCCTCATAAAACTTATCATCAGTTTCAGTAGGGTTCAATACACCACTTTCAACATACGTTCCATTGTTATTATAAAGTAATGAATTTTCATCTGCAGTCCCAATATAAGATCTTGCCAGAAAACAAGGCTGGGACAATAGTTGACTACAGCAAACTAAATCTTCTATTTCCAAAGATTTCAAGATCGTTCCAACATAGATGTTGTTGTCTCTGATTGAAACCTCCACCTGTTTAAATATAAATGCCTCAAAAGGGAAGATCAAAGCATCCAGCAAAGAAAACAACAAAGCATCTATTTACCTGACCACCTATTGCCCGAAATTCAAACAATCGTCTTTCTTCATTTAGAAGAGCCTTCATTAAGCTCTGATCAGACTACACCAGGACACATTTTTAGTTCAAGTGGAAATTCAAATTTTAAACTAATACAACAAAAAGCCAAAAGGCCAACCTGATAACTATAACTGAAGCAAATCTTTAATTCATCGAGAACACCGGTTACAAACAATCGTTCAGCAATTCCTACATCAATATCATGTTCTGATTCAGTATCCTCATGATCCGATGAGGTTTCAGATAGACCAGAAATTGGAGCTGTATTCTGCACAAAAAAAGTGAAATATCAACTTTAAAATTCAAACACGTTAACAGCATCACGCACTAGATACACTAATTAGACAATGCTTGTGAATTTGTTTATATTGGAGAAATAGGTCCTTTTCCTTCTATATTTTCCAGAGAGTTATGGGGGAAAAAAGTACTACTTCCCTTACTTAATCAGTCACCAAATGCCCACTAAAAAATTACAAAACCTTTTAACTAAGAAAATAAAAGCCTAACATAGTAATCAAAAACAACCAATCATACGGGAAAGAAATTACAACTAATTTAGGTTGTTGTAAGTAGCAGATTTTAAGGATAAAAATATTCTTAATATTTCTGTAGTAATTAGGAAAAAAATATCTTCAGAACATTCCTATTCACTTCAACACATTTTTATTTCCTTATTTAAAGAATTCGATTATTGCAAATAGAGATGAGAAAGTAATTGTTGTGATTGTAATAGATAAAATAATTTTTTATTTTCTTCACGTAGTTCAAGATAGTATCAGAGCTACTGACATTGGGAGCCGCTTTTTCAGTGCCTTATTAACAGCTGCCACCACCATTGTTTGCCATGGTCATTGAGGTTAGTTGTGGACCAGAAAGGTATGCCCCCACACACCACCGCCATAGAGTGGGTCGGGACTTCTGATTTAAGTATATCTGAATTTTTTATTCTTTTGGCAAAGTTCTCTTTATTACGAGTTAAAAAGACAAGAGCTGAATCTTTATCATCTCTTTCTTATTGTGTTTTTTTTTTCAGAGTGTTGTACGAAAAATTTTAAAGAGGAACTTGAATAATGATTAAAGAACACATTTTCACCAATGGGCTTCCTCAGGGGAAATTCCAAGATCTTATAGGCAATATTGGAATGATGATATTCATTTCCCAACTTGAGGAGGGGTGTTGTAAATAGCATATTATTAAGATAATGTACTCTCAATATCTCCATAGTAATTAGAAAAAAAATATCTTCAAAATCTTCCTATTCATTTCAAAATATTTTTATTTCCGTCTTTTGAAAGATTTGATTATTACAAACAAAGATTATGAGAATGTATGGTGTGATTGATATCAGTAAAATAACTCTATTTTTCTTACATGGTTCAAGTGAGGATTATAATCAGACTTCATCTTAAAACCAATTGGAACAAAGCGAAGTCGCCCAACAAATATATAAGCCAATCTCCAAAACTTGAACCAAGTGATTTGGGACTTCCCGACACTCCCACTCCACATATGCGTACCAAACCAAGGAGCCCATCAGAATAGGCTATCACTATGATGAGCTATAGGCTCTGATACATTTTATCTTAAAACTAATTGGCATCAAGCGAAGTAGTCCAACAGATATATATAAGTTTGTCCAATAGACATATAAGTCGCACTCCAAGATTGGAGGCAAGTGATGTGGAACTTCCCAATAATTACTTTAAGAGCAAACACAGTGTTTTTCTAATAGATACGTTTAGGGCTGACATAGTTACATGAAGTTAGTCAGTTAGTTCATTAGGTCGAGAGAGTTACAAGAAAAAATTAAGGTGTGTTGCCTCTAAATAGATAAGGTAATGTAGTCACAATTGTGAGTGAAATTGTCCAATTTTGCAATTCTATAGCCCCATCAGGTAGATCACAAGCAGAATTGAATTTCTCCTCAATTGTAAATCTCCAATCTAAATCGTGAGACACTTGCTAGGGTGGGTATTTTATGCATTGGCTTTTGCAGGTTAGATTCAAGCTCCATGAAAGAAAAATGTTTTTCAAGTGAAAACAATGCCCATTTTCTTCAACACTTATTCGGGTAGGCACATACCATCAAAACCTAACAACTCATCTTACACGACCTTTTTCTTTGTTCTCTCTCTATTGCCTGAAGCCATGAAAGTCACCATAGGTAAGAGAGTTCTCTGACACACACAAGGCTACACCAAAAGGGTTGCCTTTTTCTGTTTCAGTGGTTTGCACAAGTTCAAACCTGTTAGGTAGTGCATTTTTCTTTGGGGGTGCCAGGGTTTTTTCATTTAATTAGCTTCTTCTTTGCGGGTTGGTTGACGTGCTTCCCTTCCTATGTTATTGTTAGAGATATTTCTCTTTGTACATTTATGTTTATCTTTATGTTAGTGTACTATTTTGGTTATATAACTAACTGGTTCAGTTCGTTACAACAAACTTTGTTAAAGGTCTATTATCTGGTCTTATATATAGGACTTGTGCAACAGAGAATAGACAACTTTTCAGTTAGCGTACTCATTCACTTTACAATCAATAAATGATTTCTTTCTAATATTTAAAACTTAAGTTTAATTAAGCATCTAAAGTGTTTAAAGGTAATGTTTTAGTATTTATGTTATTGTATTTACATATATTGTGTATACTAGATGAGGTACTTGAACCTTGAGGTTGTTCCATCTAACGAACTAGTCTCTTGGGTTGGATTCTCTTTTTGTATTTAAGTACTAACAATTAGTTCTTGCTAGTGGTGCCACTGAGAGTTGCGCAACATGGTTATCGTCCTCAAATAGGGTGACCATATTAGGAGCTCTACATTAAGTAGGATGAGCTCCTTAATGTGGTATATGAGCTTTGAGGCGATCCCACAACTATGATCTTCTGACCCCTTCTCAATCTCGAATTACTTGTTTGGTGAAAAAGAATTGAGATTGTATCTAGAAAATTCATATTAAAGATGGAATCAGTCAATAAATAAATTCTGTTTTCTTCTATTTCTAACACAGCTTCTATCATTTTCCTTATATATTAGTAAGCTCGTGCAACTTCTCATCCAGAGATGCTTTAATTCTGAAAATAAATTCCAATTATAAGCAAGTATCTTCACTGTTTAGAAAGTTGCAAATGTCCACTGTACTATCAGGGCAAACTGCAACAAGTCGGAAAACAAATTTATCATGTCGGGTTCCTAAATTGATAGGAATTGATAAGGGAAAATGATGTTTCAAGACCATACACAAACATCTTCCATTTGTTACAATTACATCAGGATTATGAAAAAGTATAAAGCCATTCACAACATTCACGTACAAACACAGCAAGAGAAAGGGAAGGAAGAAAACAAACTGATGCATAATAAATAGCCCCTTGTAAGCGCCTGTGCCAGGTTTTCATTGATTCCTCAGAGTCACAACGTATAATTAGTGCATTTGTGTCCTCGACAACCTACAACCAATCATTTAATGATTGCTAAAATTCAAACCTTCATGGAACGAACAGAAAGCTACCATCACTGGTTCTGGATAGCAGAAAAAAAAAACAATTACCTTATTGTTGGATCGTGTAGGATTACAAACAACCAAAACATGTTGTACATTACCAACAAGCTCTTGTGAAACCTCAGATACCTGTTTCCCTCGCAGGCTATGACAATAAGATTACATAGGCTGTTAATAGCAAATATAAACCAAGAGAAGATGCAGAAAACAAACTAAAAAACCACTTTAATCAGATCTTTCAGAATAAGAAAGAAAGCCTTTATTAGATACAAAACAATATGTAACATTTGTTTGTCATTTCACTGTAATTTCAGTAACATCTACTCTGTTAAGAGAGTTTATTAGTTGCTGACTCAGCAGCACGTAACTACAGCTTACACTTAAAAAGTCTTCACCCTTTCTATTATTTCTCTTTGTTGATAATCAAATTAAATATTCTGAATCCTATTATGATAAGTTTAGCTTATAGGAATGAATATCCCTTTTGGAGAAAACAAAAATATCATCTTATGATGTGTAATGAATACAATAAGGGTATACAATTATGCATCTCCATCGTATTCTAACACACGGTTTTCTGCTCAATATGTATCTATTTTCTATCCTTTAACATGATATCTAAAGCCCCAAGAGAAGTTCTATGAAAATTGTCTAAAGCCCAAAGAGAAGCTCTTAGAAAACTGTCTGGTCAGTGGACCCACAGTCCCTGGAGATAATTTTTGGTGTGTATATGTCCATTTCATCCTCTACGCCAGCCACCTTTTTTCTCATGACATCTCACTCCAAACAACCGCTCTGACAAAATTAACAGTGCCGACAATTTACTTACACAGAACGGTGTGCCTTATTAAAACAGACAAAGTGTATTTGCATAGAACCACAACCAGAACAGCCCCTTCCACCACGATCAAATTGTCCTCTATGACGTTGTCCAGCCCCACAAAAACCAGTATATCGAAACCGATTACTTTGGGCAGTATTGTTGTATTGGACTTCTTGATCAAGAACTTGTGCAGAAGGAATAGATGAAGCCTAGGAAACCCCCGACTTCTTCAAAGGTAATAGTATCAACTTTGATTTCAACAAGAGTAATAACAGAAATGTATTCTTGAGAAAGACCTTAAAGAACAGAATCCAAATGTTCTTTGAAAGAAACAGGATCTTCAACCGTACAAAGAGAGTCAACAGGACTCTCATTATGAGAAAGAAAAACAAAAATTGTCTAGTATACAATGTGAGTTATGTCAGTTAAAAAAATACTAGTACTTAGTTTTTCGAAAGAGTCAATGAGAGGGCTACGTCCCCATTTGTCTTAGATCACTCTGAAATTAGACATATTATTGAGACGACTTAAACTCTTATTCTTGGCCACGTTTCACACCATTTCTAGAGAAACATTGTCAAATCATTTGGACACTAATTGGACAGCTGTTAAAAGAATCCTAAGGTATCTTAAGGGCACAATCTCTTATGGTCTTCACATGCAACCAGCCTTCGGAACTCGACCTTTTTCTATGACAGACATGTGTGATGCTGACTAGGCCTATGATACTGAGGATAGAAGGTCTACTTCTGGATCTGCAATATATTTGGGACCTAATCTCATTTCTTGGTGGTCTCGCAAGCAGCATGTCATTGCCAAATCAGGCACTGAAGCTAGCTGAATATTGCAGCTTAGCTCAGTCTTCTGCAGAAATTCGCTGGATGCCAGCTCTTTTGAAAGAATTATCGATTAACATAAAATTTGGTAGAGTGGAACACTAATGGAGCGGCCTTGGAGTTTATGAGGCCAAGCCTCTAAAACAAAACTTGGATATTTGTACAATTGATACATGAAGATGAAGTAGAGGGAAGTAGAGTGTGTAATAACAGCAATGTAGATCAAGGTCGTACATGGTGCACCTGTGTTCCTATCACGCCAATGAAACAATCGGCCTTAAGATCACTTTCAGTAGTCAATGGGTCATTCCAAACTAAGCCACCATAGAAATACATCATAGACATATCATACCAGAGTAGACAACTAGACTCTAGGAAGAGAGCACGGGAGGCAGCAACTGAATTTTGCAAAGTGGATTAAGGTCAATCCTAAATTGGTTTTGGTAATTCAAACTATGAAGAAAGAGGATCAGACAGAATCCAGAGAGACAAATAATTGTTGTGAATTACGCAAACATATCATTTGCCTCCCAACAAGTGAATTTATACGTAAAGTACATACAACTATTGTACAACCGTTTTCTATGAAGGATATAGAAAATTTAGGATTTTAGGGTTTAAAATCTCTTCCAAAATAACTACAGAATCCCTTCAAGTCTTAAGATCTATTCATATTATGAAACATATAAATAAAATTACAAAATATGTTTCTACTTTCACTAAAATTAGGAAATCAAAAAATTGAACAACAAATATAAACAGTTCTACCTTCTCAAAAAAAAAAAGGTTTTAGACTACTCCTGACACAAATAATATAGTTAGGAGTACAATTCTATTATAATAACAAAAAAGAAATTGACTGAAACCCTTAAATGCAATCTATGCAAAATCTTGTAATATAGTATGATAACAAGACACAAGAAAAGGCATCTGTACCTGGTATACTGCTTATAAGATCTCGAGTCAGGGCTTTCAAGTACATAAAGAAATGGCCCAACTAAGCAGAAGTATCTCCGCTGCCACAAGGCCTCCCTAACTCCCACACCCTATTACATTTTTATAGGAGACACGTGATACAAAAATAACAGATTATGATGGAACTACATGGACAACAATATAGCCCAATAGCAAAACCTAGAGGGTCTGAACGAGAGCACTACCTTCCAAGTTAATAGGGACAACCACCCCTCAAGATCAGCCTGATTCCAAGGGCGAAGAAACTCAGAGCTGTCACCATCCTCCTCCTCAAAAATCTTTATCACATGCATCAGCCGGTGATACCGAGCAGGTGAAAAATGAATGGCCAAAGACGGAAGCCTCGCAGCAAGACGTGTAGCAGGATAATATGGAGTCTCTAAACGAATCTGATCACAATGACAAAAAAAGTTGGAATCCTTCTTATCAAGAGAAATTCCAACAGATCAAGAATTTTACCTGTTGAAGCTGTAAGATGACTCCACACTTGTCAATAATTGGGAAGAAACTACTGTTAGCAGAATGGGCTGACTTATTCAGAGAAACTTGACTCCAGTGATAGTCCCCATCAAACAAAAATGCTGATACATCACTTAAGACCAAATCAAATCCCAGGTACATATTATCCTCAGCTGATTCCTGCTGTTCGTCATCCTGAATACATATTTTATAGTTTTTAACAGATTAAAAAGTTCAAAATAAAGATATTACTAAAATTATCCGGAGTATCACCTGTGTGCAAATCATCAAGTTCCCTAGGTCTAGTAAAAGCTTTGTAGCATGGGTATTGTCCGGACAAAAATCAGTAGGAATAGTAATTTTGGGAGCTGCAATATCCAAATCCAATGAAAACCTAACAGATAAGAAATAACTAGAATTAGCAAGAAGCTTCTCAAGAAGAAACCCTCTGGTTTGAGCAATGGTTACATGCTGGAACAACAAACTATAAAAAAAAATCCAGAATAATTTAGTACTACAAAAATTTTCATAAATCATTTTCATTTCCTAAACATCTCCAACTTTGAGCTGCTTAAGTAATTGTGATAAATATATGCTATATTTTACCTCAATTGGTTAGACGTTGTGAAAGGATCTAACGACTATATTGTATTTATTATTCCTTAAGCTAACAACCAATCAGTATCAGAGTAGCCAACAACAACTTGGGCATTGCCTTTAGTTTCATTTAAAAAAGTTTTCATTACAAAAAAAAGGATTGCTAGCCACCAAATAAAAAAAAACTAACAATCACAAGTAGCATTAAAAACTAACTCATCACATTTACAACAAAAGTAATGTCCAATTGAGTCATTTTAACGTTGTTGAGTTTATCAACAAATGTCTCAATGTGGCTTGATTTGTCAATGGTTCATCCTAACAAGATAGGAGTTTGACATTGGAATCAATTAGAGTATCACTAGGTCAGCAGTCTAACATGCATGCTTCTTCAGGTATGACTAAAGCATGCTTGATTTAGTCATAGAAACACCTGTATTAGACTGAGCAATCACAATCCCTAAAATAATTGAGAATGTTTAAATCTTTTGTCTAAATATGGTGTCCTAGAGGCCAAATCATTTCTTTCATAGACAATGTTATTTTCATAAACAACAAAGTAAATAGAAAAGAAGTACATCCTAGAGCAATAATTAAGTTGGGTAAGTGGGTTGCTAAACCATTGGAGCACCCCAGTGCAAATATATGATTAGCAATTGTAAGAGGCCAAATCAGAAGCTTATTTATCTATTCTACACTTGGCCAGAGAAGTTTATGCAATAAATGTGTTCAGTCAAGAGAAACAGTAAATCCTAGAGCAATGACTAAGTTGGGTAAGTGGGATGCTAAACCATTGGATCACCTGCAAAACCATTCGATCGGAAGATGAGAGCACAAAAGTGAAAATGGTAAAATATAAAAGGTTCATGGAAAGTTTATTTATCTATTCGACACTAGGCTAGACAAAGCTTATACAATAAATGTGCTCACTCAATTTATGCATGCTTCAATATTTGAAGGCAAGCCCAAAATGTAGGCTACTAACGAGAAAGAGGGGAGAATGTCCACGGAGCTACACACGAATTCAAATTATGGGGGTCAATTATCGATCAAATATCCACCCCGAGATACATGTTTTTTGGAGGAGCAAAATGCAGTGAGGTAATTATAGAGGCAAAATTTTTAGCTATAACTTAAAGGGTTTGTGAATTTTGGATAGAGAACATTCTTGATGACCTTACACTATAATATGAAGCTACATTGTGACAAGTCCACAATTAGCATTTCACACAACAAGATAGATAGAACAAAGCATACAGAGATGTTCCAACATTTTATTAAGAAGAAACTAGGTAATAGTTTCACAGCTACAGAATAGATTCCTTCAATGCTTTAATTGGTATGTATTCACCAAGAGACTTCCCAAAGAACAGTTTCAAGATCTCACTTGAGAGCTAGGAACAACATATGTTCATTCACCAAAGGAGAGAGTGTCATAAGAATTACCATAATTAACAAAGATTTGAATTTTGAACCTCTTGTTGAATTTGATAAAATTTATTACCCAATTTCCAGTAATTAGGGCATATTTGGTAGATTCTATTAGACATCATTTCGAAATATTTCCTTATTTAGATTATATTAGATTAGATTAGATCAGAATCCACTAATAATTTCATATCTCCCTTTGTATTATCAAGCAATAATATTTAAATATTATTTTCAATTTCAAGTGAAAAGATGGAATTGAACCACAGTGAGAAGGATTAAATCACTCACACCACATATAGAATGACAAAAGAATTGAGCTAACATTGCAGGCATCAGTCCATGCAGTTATATATACGATGTACATCATTAGGTCTAAAAGGATCCAATCAGCACATGTAAATGAGTGATAGAACAGTTTCTTGCTCATTGGCTCACACACATAATAGAGCAAGACAGAGAAGATAACCTGGCATGATCCTTTAATGCTTTGTTCATTTGCTGTTGTGCCGTACGCTTCACTTCATCAATTGTCATCTAGGAACAATGATACAAGCTAATGAGAACACCCTTTTTCACAAGATTAATGGTGATCTTTAGCAAGTCATGAGAACACTTTATTTCATGATGTGCCCTTCATGTTCAGCATTTATGAAGCACTTATTCTTGTAGAAGGCAATGCCTTTCACATTACAATTTGTTTGGGGTTCTGGTGAGGCTTAGATGTGTCCCATTTTCAAAAAGTTTCTTGGGGTTAAATTTCAAGGCTTTGGTTAAACTGAAGCAAAAGTTCAGTGGCATTCATTATGAAGTTTTTCACTTTTTGCAGTTCTGGTTCATTTGATTGGAGAAGAACGCTTATGTCTTTCACAAAGTATCACTTCTTAACCTTCTTAATTAAAATACAGAGTCCAGGAATCATAGTTAATATACAATGCCAGCTTTGAATTTTACAATGTTCCCAAATAGCAGAGATATCAAGTCAAATAATACCTGTACAGCAGCTGCAGTTTCTAGTGCTATTGTCTGACTTACAGCTGTATTGCTTTCAAAGAATTTCACAATTTGATCAATGCTGTCCTTCATGTACTGTTCAAACTCCAAAGACAAATCAGTAACCAAGTAAACCAAACAAATAAAAACTCAAGTAGAGGAAGGGGTTGGAATTGACAAACAGCATACAGTCATGTAACATGGAGAAGCTTTGGCAGCCATCCTCCAGTCCACCTTGTCATCGAAAGGTTTGTAATGGAAGACACCAACTAATGAGTCATAGGAAGTTGCACTCTGAAGGGATGCGAAACAAATATTCTAGATATCACAACTTGTATTATGCGAGCATAAAAATCAAAAATGCAGAAAAGTAATGTCAATGACAGCCTGACCTCAGCAAGGAGACCTCTTGGTGACGATAACTTGTATGAGCCCAACTTAATGTCAAAGACCTTTGTTTCTGGATAAAGCTTTATTGAGCAACTGAGATCTTCACATGATAATTCAGCAACGGACTCTTTGGTTTCCCCGATAAGCTTTGAAGCATTATGATTCATGTGAACTTCCAGGAAAGTATGAATAACATCCGCCTTGCTGTTTACAGCCAATTGTCCATCATCACCCTCCTTATATCCTATTATTTTATTTAACTGGTTCCAGTCCTCTTCACTGAAATTAAATTCATCACTTTCCTCTTTAGGAGATTCACTAGTCCTGTAGCATGATCAAGGTGAGCAACACAAAACTAAAACAAAATTCATTAGTTAGTTACTGATACAAGAAATTATTTTAAGACAAGAATTCACCATCCAAATGACCACCAAGATTTTTGTGCTTTCTGTTTCCTCATGTTATGGTTTGACTCTGCCGTTTGTTCCACAAACTTGTGAGCCAACATTCTGCAAAGACCGCAAAATATAATACTTCAAGATCAAAGAATGAACGAGAGGGTTCCAAGGTCTACTATATGAGTAACATATACATGCATAAAACTTTCTATTAAACCCAAATATGTGCATTGCAAATTTGTAAAAGTGCATGTGAAGGAAGAGATATCTGATGCTCATACAGTGAATAAAAAGAAGCATCTAGAGATCTTTCTTTAAAATAATACAGCTTCCAAACCATACGCACCACTAAAGTAGTATGAAGAATCATCAAAGGAGTCTCAGACCAAAACTCAACAATATACAAAGGCAAAAAGAGAGCTTGCTTGCTCAACTGAAGTAAAGTCAATATTAGCGGATCAAGATGTCATAATTTTTATTAAAATGGCAATGAAAATTGCAAAGATGCTTTTTACTAATTTTTTACCTATGATTCATTAAATTTTTTTAAATATATGCAGATGTACACAGATTGTGGTTATGATGGTTATGATACTACAGTTCAATCAATTGTAGGCTCACATACCCTTGTTTTTCATATTATTAATTTAATACTAATATTAAATACTAACATATCAAAACAAACAACGTACCTCCATTGCAATATAAGTTCAATATCAAGTTCCCGATCTAGGTCTTCAATCTCTTTGTTGCCACTAATTGTAACCTGAGTGGGGTCAGATTTAAGTAGTGAAGCATACAGAGAGATATATCTCTTCCGCAAGCTTGCATATCTTAAAACTTGCTCCCACGACATTTTTCCACTGACAAGCACAATATCCATAGTCAATGAAATATAAACATTAAAACATGACAAATAAAGATCAACTATCACCATACAAATCTCTAATATTATTTTTCAAAAATGTAAATACAACATTCTGAATGTTGAAGCAGCAAGCTTAAGAGCTGTTGGTTTGATGAGAATATAACAAACCAAACACCCCCTCTAAACTTTATTCGAGGTTAGGGTTGAGAAATAGACTGACAAAAGCTGAGTGGAAATTTTAGAACTGCATCTTCCTAATAAAGCTTGAGAAACTACCCCTTAAAATTTGAAAAGCAACATAAAGATGCAAAAATCAAAATGTAATCCAAGAAATTTGATGAATGAACTAATCCAGGAAAACTACAGATTACATGCACCGAAAAAACATTCCCCTTTTTGCTTCCAAAACCTCTAATAGAAGGGAGCAGCAAATGCATGAAAATTGTCATCTGCTCACTCAAATGACAAGTAGCTAGCAGCCTAACAATAACAGCCTAATGAATCGAATTAAGTCTGATGGACAGCAGATTCAATATCAGTGTATCAAAATTAGCATATCTCCTTTATTGTCCTGCTGTTTTCACTTAATATTAGTATATTTTTCTTCTACATAATCCTTTCTTTCATTAAACACATTTTTCTTCAACCAATGATTGCCACTTTTGTTCATATTAATATATAGGCTTCTCATTGCCTGAGTTGCTACTTCCCTCCTCTACAAGGTCCTTGCCTAAAGCATCTCCATAATGAAGTAAAAGTGTTTTTAAGAACTAAAAAGATCGTAATGATCGGAATGAACATTTACCACATACTAAAAGTTATAATTAATAGTAAGGGCATTTTACTTAAGAACATAATAGTCAAGCATCACAATTCAATTGTGACATGACTTACATAGTCTCTATCATAGGAGAATTGATCCACCTTACAACAATCTCCTCCTCACCAATTGTTCCTCTAGGAATTTAGATTGTGACTTGACCCACCAAGCCTCTACCATAAGACAATTGATACAACTTGCAAAAATCTCCGCCTCAACAATTACTCTAGTGGGAATCACAAATACTAGGAATCAAATTTGTGACCTTAACTCTAATACTATTTATTGGATGGAGTGTTTACCACTAGAACATAGTTAATAATCAGATACCAATTGTTGAATCAAACCTTTTATCACTAGACAAAAAGTTATAGTTAATAATTTATAATTGATAATCAGAACGCAACTCTTTCTAATGTGTAGTAGTCCAAGCATCATGATTTGATTGTGGCTTAGTCCACCTAACTTTAACACAATATTTGATGCACCCTTTAATAGTAACTATAGAAGAAGCAATAACATATAAGACAATTGATACAACTTGCAAAAATCTCCCCCTCAACAATTACTCTAGTGGGAATCACAAATACTAGGAATCAAATTTGTGACCTTAACTCTAATACTACTTATTGGATGGAGTGTTTACCACTAGAACATAGTTAATAACCAGATACCAATTGTTGAATCAAACCTTTTATCACTAGACAAAAAGTTATAGTTAATAATTTATAATTGATAATCAGAACGCAACTCTTCCTAATGTGTAGTAGTCCAAGCATCATGATTTGACTGTGGCTTAGTCCACCTAACTTTAAACACAATATTTGATGCACCCTTTAATAGTAACTATAGAAGAAGCAATAACATATAAGAAGTACTTGTATTATCCATCTAGAGACTTCCGGCACAATTTTTAACTCCTTGGTCTACACACTCCAAAATATTTGGTGTCCTAGTTGAGAGTTTCAATTTATAAGAAAGATAATCAAAAAAATAATTTGATGAAAAGTCTCGTGTGCAGATTAAGGATGGATACCTTGTAATTGAAAGATTTGAGGAACAAATACATATACAACAACTCTAACATATTAACTTGCTTCCAAGATAATTCAGACAAACAATAGTCACTACCTTTATTTAATTGTAAATAGGCTGTAAATTGGGTTTACTTATGCAAGTCAAACTCCCCGTCTAAAGAAATTGGTATTTAAAAAAATTTAGCAGGGCAAAACACTGAACAGAATCCGAAAGTGTTCAAATACCTTGCCTTCTTTATCTGGTCAGATACAGCTCTGTAAGCATATTTCCACCAAGACCTGGAATCAGCTTTTACTGGCACTAGTGGACGATAATGTGCATACTTCAGACGTTGATTAAATGCAGCAAAGTTGTCTGCTAATTTCATGATATCCCCATATCCATCCTACGAAGAAAAAAAAATCCAAAGATCATCTCCAAAAGTAAACACAATCTCCAAAGTCAAAAGAAAAAAAACAAGTCAAATGAACCTTAGATATGCTGATTGTAACATCGTCCAAGTTCACCACAGCCTTCTGTAAAGGTGTTTTGCTATCAGCAACTTCAGTTGGAAGTAGCTTGGAGTACTTTGCCTTCCCAGTCACTGGTTGCAGAATGTATGAATGCTTTCTTAACAAATTATCAGCTGGCTTCCCATCTTTAGTGCCATACTTAAATATCTGAATTTTTTTATAAGAAAATCACTTCCAAGAAACTAAAAGAAAAGAAGTGGTAAGATAATAAAATTACAACGAAAACATAATAAAGTTACATTGTTCAATCTTTCAAGTGTGATGATTTTCAAGTTAATAAGCATCATTGTGCTTCCTTTCTACCTGGTGTGTTACTCCTTTTTATCTTATTCATTCTTATGTATGGGGAACTTGTTACTGAATTGTTTATGGGGTTAGATGGTATGTAACTTTCATTGAGGAGTATACCCGTGTGACATGAACATACCTTATTAAGCAAAAATTCTTAGTTTGTCAAATATTTAACACCTTTTTCATTTTTTTAAATCAGTTTGTTAGTTCCATTAAACGAATCTGGTTAGACAATGGTACCGAGTATGTTAACCTGGAATTTTTCAAGTTTGTTACAGATCTAAGTATCATTCATGATCTCACCTAATACACCCCCAACAAAATGGGTCAGATAATTTAAACATTGAATACAACAGAGATAGCTATATAAGGCTATAAGAGTAATCAATGCTGAGTAAACACTAAAATAACCTGGAATTAACTTGTAACGAACTATAACAGAAAAGCTAAACAGAATGTAACGACATTGAAATGAAAGTGAAATGTAAAATTCACAATATAGTTAATATCCGCTAATACAATATCTCCAATACTATGATAATAGAATATTGCATGCAAGGAAACATTGACATGATAACTATTACAAGGAAGATGACAAAGAAATGATTAAGGAAGTTTGGAGGTAACTGAAGGCACTAAGAAAAATATCAAATAATTAAAAAGGGATATCGTGGAGAATAATATTACTAAAATTTGGTCTTTAACGAAGCCTTATAGTACCACGTGATCCATGTAATGTACCTCACCTAGAGGGATAAGGTTATTGTTGTTGTAGTAATATTAACAGGAAAACGAAAAAACCATTTTTTAAAGGATCATGATAAAGTAACAGTGACATAGTCATTGAGAGATTACAATAAACAAGCAAAGAATCCCATCAAACAGCTTAGGCAGACCATGCACAGAATCCCACCAATTTCCCCTACCCTTCTAGAGAATCATGTCCAAACAACCCCCCTCCTCTCACACAGCAAGAATATCAACATTAATCACAAACATAGCATCATGATAACTAAACTAACTGCTATACCCAAACACATTCACTCCTTAAATACATGATAAATATTGAAAAAGAAAAGGACTTCAGAGAAGTTGAGGTAACAAAATAATGAATCTACCAAATCCATAACCCTCCCTCCCTAGACCACTCCAACATACATACCTGAAACCACTCTGAAGGAAGCAAATCTTCCCATGTTTTGTTAATATGCCACGGTATAATATTTGAATCTAAATAAACTGCAAGTCGATCGAGTTCAACAGACTGCAAAGCAATGAAGAAAAAAGACATTAACAAAAAACACACTAGCAAGTAGCAAATGATCATCACAGGCTGTGCAGTACCATTATTTTCATTCAGCATTTATGTTTCACAGGTAAGTAAAAAAGATTCATTGAAAGAAACAGAAAATTTCGATAACCTTCCTTTGTTCCAATGCAAGATATACTTTAAAACTTTATCAAATTAGCAGGCATCTTAATTGGTACAAAAGGAATTCGTAATCACAGCCAATATAAGTCACATGAGAACCTTTTGAATGCGATCTAGTGCACCTCCAGTAATAAAAGTCTCTTTCCCAGTATCATCAACTGTCACAGCAGAGAGTTTATCCAACATAACTCCAGCTGCAAATGGTTGCCCTGGATTGCTACAAGACATAATATCAGGCTATAGAAGGGTATAAAAAAGCAGATAGATTTAATTTACATTCACAAAACATTCCAAAATTTTCCATTACCTCTCACCATCCTCATATCTGATGTGGATATTAGAAATCGAAAGCTTCAAATTTCCAATAATGGTGCCAATGAGGGATCCCAACCATGATTTATTCTTAAGATTAAAGAACAAGATACATGAATTAATATAAGGCATTCTTATTCGTACAGAAACATGCAGGCATAGGTTTACACAAAGATCCAGAGATGAATTTGGAATGCATAGCCTTAAACTTCCAATGCATAGGCATAAGAAAATTATATATGACATGGCTTTATTCCAAAATCCATGAAAGAACTTTACACACATTACCCAATTCACTGATAGGAAAAGACACACAACATTGAAAAGAAAACTTTAAAATATCATCACCATTTAGCTATAAGGCAAATTTGTTAGCAACTTTCATGTGAAATATTTTGTTTGGGGTTTAGGGGTGAGGCTGGAATTTGTCCTTCAACTTAGGACAGTTTTAATTGTTGACATATAAAGGCTTTGACAAGAAAGAACCAAAAGTTTTGTGACAGTGGTGCAGTTTTGGCAGTCCTTTGATGAAACTTATCAGAATATGTATTATATTTCATAAGTGTACATGTACTGTGCAAGTATTGAGTGTGTTTGTGATGTCTGGACTCAGCTGCAGCTTCATCAGCTGCCGACCAGTCATCATGAATTAACTTGAATGAGTTAGAATTAAGACAGATGTACCCTCTATTAGGGGGCTAGAGCTAGTAAGTTATCAAACTGACTACTGAGAATAAATATAACGATCAAATGCACAACATAAACTTTTTACATTTTCATAATAACATTCATAACTTTCTCTTTAGTGTTTTAGTTGCAGCCTCTTTCGAAATAGTCTTAATTTGTAGCCTCAAGGGTGGTGTTTTAGTTCCACACTAACTAAATGTGTGGCTAAAATAAAACATGCATAGTCCTTAGGTTACAAGATGCTTTCAGGGTTGAGTAGCTCTTAAGCCCAAATTCTAAGAGAAGTTTCTTTGATTTCCACTCCCTTTCCCGCTCATGACCACATTCTAGAAAACCTGGAGGGAGCAAAATGCTGTGTATTTATCTAGCCCCCTACCATCTCAGTCATGTCCAGAAATTGAGCAGATGTTCATAAAGTTGGGTGGATATATCGTACTGGACACAATCCAAAGTGAAAATCCACTATTCGTTTAAAAAAAAAAAAAAAACATTAATAAAAGTGAAACTTGGTACCATTTCTGACTTTAACTGTTGTGACTTCTCCCAAAGTTTCAATTCCATCTCCTGTTGCCAAATAGAAGAAAAAGTCAGTTTCATCAAATAAATTATTTTCAACCCAAACTGAATACACTTTATCTAATTCTTACTTCTGAATTCTTACCTGTATTCGGCTCTTCTTAGCTTCTTGGACAGCATCCTCACTACATCCCTCAACATGAGTTGCAGGTTCAGCTAGTAAGAAAATGCGATCCAAATATACTAGGACTGGATCTTGGCCAAGCCTACTCCATGGAACCTTAAAAGAAATACAATCATCAAATGTGACCATCATTCAAGCATAAAGGAATATGTGACTTCTGCTGAATGAGTGTATGGTGGATGAGAAACTATTCCAATAATGAACTTTTACCACAATCAATAACAAACCAAGAGGCCTGCATCTCTGTTTGTCTCCTACCAATAGATGATAGAAAAGAAACTATGCCCATGAAATTATAAAAAAAAAAAAAAAAAAAAAAAAAAAAAAAAAAAAACCCAAAAAAATAAAAAAAAAAAAAAAAAAAAAAAAAAAAAAAAAAAAAAAAAACACAAAAAAAAAAAAAAAAAAAAAAAAAAAAAAAAAAAAAGATAAATAAGAAAAATCATTCCATTCATACCACTGTCATGCCGCTGAAATAACCCCCAAAAAGTCCCTCTCTTTTTTATTATGTCATTATCCTCAAAATGAAAAATCAACTATGAAAGAATCCTATTGCATCTCCTATTGCATCACTATACAAATATATGATATAAATTAGAAAGATGAGAAATAAAACAGTTGGTTACACCACAAATTAATCACAGAAATAGGATAATAAAGCTGGTAAATGAAATTATACAGAAAAAATAATTCAAATATAATACTTTTGATGCGCTACTTTATTATGTAAATTAAAGCCATCTCAACTTTTCATTTCTTCGTCAAACATGATCAAGGCTCAAACTTCCAATTTTTTTCATCTAAGCTCTTGCTATGCCTTTTTAACTCATCGTCTTGTTTTTCTTTATGTCCATCCTTCACCAAAGAGGTTTGTAGTAGAAGGAAATAGGAGTCAATCTTCGCCATTCAATCTTACATGAATGGTCAAGAATAGAAATTAAATAAAGTTAAATCAATCTTGGCTATCTATGCAAGATTGAATAACCAAAGAACACCTCCTCCGACTCAATGCACTCATACATACTGTACTTACACGGAGCAATATGAAAGAAAAAAAAAAACATATATATATATAACTACATTCAACATATTACATTTCTAAATTCTGAGAAAAAAAACAGTTCCCCCACCAACCTGAAGTTTCACTGATCCTAGAAAACCTGCCTTAACCTTCACTGGAAGTTTTAAAGCATTCAGAGCCTCGGGCTTCAGCTGCATATTCTTCAGCTCTACATCGCCTGTTTCATATGTCGGTAGAGATATTTCAGAAAAACTAATGAGGAAGATAAGAGCTAAAACCGCACAACTGTACATCCATAAACTAGTAGGATGTTTGGGAGTTGAATTCTGGAGGGAAAGGGAAGAGAGAACAAACTTTTCATTTCAAATAATTATCCTCTAATTTGACCACGAACAAATGCACATTGACCACGAAATAGAACACCGCTAAAACAGGACAGCTAGAACAAATTACGCATATGATTCTCCAACACGTTTTAAGAAAGAGGAAATAAAAGAAAAACATAAAAAGTTCAATATAGCCAAATGCAAAGTGTTGATAGTAGAATCATTACCCAGTACCTTTTCTCACTCTTATTCAAAACTACATTGATTGGAGAACTAGGCAGAAATTTCACAATGATCAAAAACAACAGTTTCAGGCACAATTTACAGCTCGGACCACTAGCCCATACTCGATACAGTTCCTCTGACACGGTCAACAAATTAAACACTTGAAATTCAATTAGACAAACGTAAACGCCCGATATTAGTATCCGCATTAACAATGCAGAAGTTTCACAATCACCAAAAACAACAGTTCCAAAAACAATTTGCTAGTCAAATCACTCGCGCAAAATCGATACTGTAGCTATGGCACAGTCAACAGATTGAACATTATATATATATCCAATTCGACAAATATAAACGCCCAAAATTACGTTGATTAGTTCAATGCAGAAATTTCACAATCACCGAAAACAACAGTTTCAAACAAAATTAGCAACTCGAACGACACGCGCACACTCGCTACGGTAGCTCCAGCACTGCCAGCAGATTGAGCACTTGAATTTCAATTCGACAAATACAATACAGACACAGACTCGTAGCCTCACTCTAATATCAACTAGCAATCAAGTATAACTAAGAAATAGCTAAACCTTTTAGAAGGTAACAGCAAGTGATCAATAAAATTAAACGAATATACAAGAAGAGTAATAGTTAAGATTTTGAGAACCTTTCCAGACACTGATTTTGAGAGCTTCTTTGCTGAGACCTCTCACATAATTGCCAAGGTACCTCTGTAAGAGGTACGCCACCTGATCCTCTAGCATCTCGTGGCGGAGTGATCATATACCCCGCACGACGATGACGATTGCAGCGGTTACAGTGACAAAAACACGACGAATGAGAACGGCGATGAGAAGGAAAAGAGGATGGAAAAACCGCTCACGAGTGATTCGGAACTTGAAGGTCACGTTGTAATCGCTTTGGCCCCAAAAATATATATATAAATATAAAATGAAATGAAAATGCTACTATTACACTATCCTTGCTCTGAAAGGTACTCCTAGAAGAGTCTATGGCATGGCATAAAATTAAGATTAGCGTGGAAACCCAAAGTTACAGCACACGATTATTCAACTGTTAGAGTTGACAGCGTGCAAAACTCCTCACGTGAGGTCACGTGTGCACCAACGTGGCTGTTTCGTGAAAGTGGAGGATTATAGACAGACTGCAGCGAAAATGGTGGAAATTATCAATTTTATTCGAAATCATTTTATAGTATACTGTATTTTTAAGGTACTTTTTATTAATGTGAACGTTATTATAAATATTATAATTTTTAATTTTATTTCTTGTTTGTTAATTTTTTTCCTTCATCAATGAGCAACTTTAACTAATAATACCGCACATATTGTTAAAAAAATATTATGATATTACTTTTCATTTTACTAAGACACTTTCCGATGCGGTTGTCCTTCGGTATGACACGCTTGCCCTTCAAGTATACCATTAAATGACAAGTGGCCTGATCTGCCATGCCCATGCTGACATCGCAAGTCAGCTAGCACCTGCTTATCGTTAAATAATGAAAATCAATACGGAATTGGATTTCTCATGTGATATTTAAATTCAATGAGTCTTTTCAAAAAAAGTGATGTAAAGAAATGGTATATAAATATTTGACCATTAAAAAAATTATGTAAATATAAAATTAATTATTCAGATTTTATTTATAAAATCATTATTTTTCTAAATTATTTTTATTTATTTTTATTATAATAGTTTCTTTAATATAGGATTGAAGGTTGTAATTTTTTATAATTTATTAGAATAAAACTGTTTTATTAGAATTTTGATTTGAATAAATTCTAAATTCTAGAATAAGATTATTCGATTGGAATTTTGATTTTGAATAAATTCATTTCTATCTCTTTTACCTAAATTAATATTGAGTTTTTTAAATATATGGATAGTCATATTGCTGTATTGATTATTGAGATTTCAATATTAGTCTTTTTTTTAGTTTTTTATTTTAATTATGTATTCAAATCGTTAGTGAAGATTATGTGATCTAAGTTATGTTATCCTAGGATTTGAAAATTTGTGTATATGTTTTAGCTTATAAATCAGAAAGGAAAACTAACTTAATTATTTTAATAGAAATTATATTTACTTTTAAATGGAATTTTAGGTTAGAAAACCTGGATGTGGAAATGACTTGGTCACTAATGGAAGGTGTTTGTCAAAATTGATAGTGAGATGTGATTTGAAGTTGATAGATGAGTTTTGAATTAATAAAATAAAATTTTGATAACTAACAAATGTAATTTGTAGATGAATTTTTGTAAGATGTTTTTGTGAAGGAGTACATGTGTAATGGAACTTTTGAAGATTTGGTGTCAAGCGATATCAATGCCTCCGGGCGCTATTTTAAAGAGGGGCTCTCTTAGGTTAGGTCACGTCAAATGCAATTACACTGACATTGAGTGCGACCAGATTGTTTTACCCTTTGTTTAGGTCTTGTGGGGCACAACTACTTAATTCTGGGTGCGGTCTACTTTGGGTGCTCTCAAGTTTGTATAGCATTAGACGCAATTCAATTTTTAATCTTATTCATTGGTAGTTGTTTATTTGATTGTTTGAGTTAAAATGAAATGAATTGTATTGAGATGAAGTTAATCTTTGAGTTTTAGTTTTATTGTTCATAAAAGGTATGACTGTGTAATTTGAAAAATATGAAATGGTATTCAAGACATATATAGTATGTTTAGGCCTATATTGAGATTCTTTAGGTTGTACATTATTTAAGAATTAGATAGACAAGGATGTATCCTAACTATGTTGGTATATTGAAATTGTATAAGTGAAGATATTCAGGTAGTGAAAATCGAAGGAAGTTTATATAGGTGACTGTGATTTAGAATATAACTGGTCAAAAAATATCATACAAATTAACCATATCATACGAAGACGATTGGTTCATATATATGTGAAGGTTGTATAAATTTCATACTTAAAAGTTATATAATATATATATATATATATATAAACATTTGAGATTGATTCAATAGATTTTATTAAAAAATTAAAATCAAGTTCAGACGTGATAAAATTTAATATGAATTACTATAAATACTTTATTATTGTAATTTGTAGTACACGAGAAGGATGAAAGTTGAATGTGTTTTGTAACTTGTATAAAATTAAAATTTTAATTCATCTTAATATCTTTCAAAAAAGTCTATAGCTTACCATACTTTTATGTTTGTTTATATTTACTTTTAAACATGTGATGATTGTGCTTTTATGTAGAAACATATTATCTTACATGTGGTAGAGTGATGAAGTGCTTTTAATTTTATTTTGGATATATATATAAATATATATATATATATATATATATATATATATATAAT
>Ga0209489_100497_pt1 | contig 73848 bp, 27 predicted proteins | sample SiratrowhiteBW_FD_187527 | JGI IMG/M metagenome (GOLD analysis project Ga0209489, IMG submission 187527) | Root nodule microbial communities of legume samples collected from California, USA - Siratro white BW (SPAdes) (version 2) | ecosystem: Host-associated > Plants > Roots > Nodule | place...
AATGTATATACATATATATATATATACATATATATATATATATATATATATATATATACATATATTCTTGATTATATAAGATCAATTTTTGTATTATTATAATTATAACACTCCCTCTCAAAATAGTGTGTGCCCTGTATGTTTGACATGTTGCAACAAAATAACAGCTTTCCAAAGTATTCTAAAAGACAATAAGATACTTCTTCTAACATTTTTAAAGTATCAAATCTTTTATTTAACTGTCTACCTTTGTTAATGTTTGCTTATGTTTGATTTTACAATTTATTGTTTTTTGATTAGGCACCAAAAACAGGACGAGGAGTGCAAGGGGCAAAACTGTCTAAATCTCCTCGTGGGATTCCCCAACAATCATCTGGTGGTCAGTGGGATAACATTGTCAAATTTTTGGATTCACTCATGAGCAAACTTCGTGGAAATCATGTATGTTTTATTATTTCAGTAGTCTTGATTTTGTTAATGTGTTTGATTCATTGTATACATTTCTCCATTTGTTGTATTCGATCATATCCTTTATCAATGGTAAGTAAAAGTATAGATGAATTTTAGTCTTGTTTGTAATTCATTTTTCCATAGTCTTGTATTTGGAAAAGCATTCTACAGTCACATGTGACATAATTGGCATCTAAGGCTCTAGTCAAACCTGATCAAAAGCTAGAGTGAGTGCCCCAGGGTGGCCAATAGGCGGACAGTCATTGACTTGCATATATAAAAGAAAATGTTCAATCCATTATGCAATACCTGATGAAAACCCTATTTTTTTTATTTTGAATTATTGGGATTTTCACATTACCATAATCAAATATTTCATTATGCAATTTGCTTCTTAGATTTTCTTCCCTATTATACATTCCATTGCCTTTTATAATCTATATTTGTTTCCTACACATCTATTGAGAAATTATACTGAGGAAACTACATGTTGCAATATGGATAAAAGACTGTTATATTGTTCTTCGAGATGTAAGTTTAGTAAGAGGCATGATAAAACTGGTTTTTGGGGGTGAACAGAAGACCATACCATATAACGAGTCACATCTTGGATTCATCATACCATGACAAAGAAATAAAGTAAATTCTTATTTCCTAGTAATATGACTTAAGGGAGAATGAAAAAATGACTATTAAACATAAAGAAAAAGAGATATAGGAATAATCTCGTTGTTGTAAAATGAACACGTAGGGTTATAAATTTATTGATATTAATTATACAAATATATAGGCTAAGCCCATTACATCCGACACTCCCCTTCAAGCTAGTGCATATAATTAATTTTAGGTCCTCATCAAGATTTATTAAAAATATCTAAAAATATTTGCTAATTGATCATTAAAGCTAATCTTTCGGGATCTGAGAGAGACTCTCCCTAATTAAGTAGGAGTTTGGCTTTAGGATCCATGGTTGTGTCAACAAATTTTGAATTCATTAACCCAATTTCCTCCAAAATATCCAACACATACTTCCTATGAGAGATAACAATACCATTGTTGGATTGTGCTACCTCAATCCCTAAGAAATATTTGTATTTGCCAAGATCTTTGGTTTGAAAGTGGTGAAAAAGGTGTTGTTTTACCTGAAAGATGGCATGGTGATAATTGCTTGTGAGAACAATGTCATCAACATATATAAATAGATGAATACATCTAGCACTTGAGTGACGGTAAAAAACTGAATGATCTGTTTCACTGGGAGTCCTACGAAATTCCCGAACAACATTACTAAACTTCCCAAACTAGGCCCTAGGAGACTGCTTGAGGCCATATAAAGATTTTCGGAAACAACATACCAATCCAGAAGACACTCCTGAGCAACAAAACTTGGAGGTTGCTCCAATACAGAGAAGAAGAATATTTTCTTTATCAGATGGAGACGCAGGAGAAGTAGGTGACATTTGATGAAATGAAATAGCGGTTAAGAGAAGGTGAGAAACATTTATATCTTTATCAAGATCTAGTGAATCCTAAAAGACACATTTGTGTGACTTAGCAGATAATTTATCAAGAACCTATGACCAAAGCATGTAGACTCTAAAACTTTAAGGGGTAAGGGATGAAGGGGTAAGGCATTATCACTACATAAGGTTCAAATAAAAACTCCAAATTGACTTTTAATTTCATTATAAAAAGATTGAACTTTAGAAAACAATTCAAAATGATATTTCATTATAAACAACTAAGTATATCTTGAATAATCATCAATAAAAGTAACAAAATACTGAAATCCTAAATTGGATTTAACTTCACTTGGTTCCTAAATTTATGAGTGAACTAAGGCAAAAGGAGACTAAACACATTATAAGACATTACTAGTAAAAGAATTACGACTGTGTTTTCCTAAATGACATGACTCACAAGAGAAACTTAGAACAAGTTTCTGCATCTTGGCAAGACTAGGATGACCCAGTTGAGCATGAAGAAGAGATGGAGAATCCTATACCATGCCAACATGTGTTGATGTTTGTAGGGGATAAAGACCATAAGACTCCTATCCAGTGCCTATCATTTGTCCTGAACTCCGGTCCTGTAAACAAACATAATTTTTGGAGAAAGGGATAACATAATCAAAGGAACGTGTGAGACGACTAATAAATAATAAATTAAGGGGCGACCTAGGGAAATAAAGAACATTATCAACATGTGATGAGACCTTATGGGCATTAGTCGTGGTAACGAAAGGTAAATAACCCGAAGTAGACAAAGAAAAAAAAAATTGTTACCAGTATTGTGATATATGGCAATGGAATGATGGGAAGTTAGGAGAAAATTTTAATCAATTAATATACTAATTGACAGTGATTACAACTGTTTGTTGGGTCCACCACATCATATGACTGCAAATAGAGGCATGCATAAACCATAGAATTGAGGTTGGTTTGGTGTGTAGATTATAAAGTAATTCCTACTTCCTATCCTAGTAAAGTGAGTTAAGGTTGAATGGAAAAGTGAAAATGGAATGATGGGAAGTTGGGAACACATTGTCATAAATAATATACTACATCTTAACATATTGTTTACAACTGTTTGATCAAACCTTGAAGCTTTGAAGTGACAATTTGGCTTCTGTATAAACCAATAATTTATAATCGACCTATCAACAGTAAATTCATGGTAGTTGAATCAAAATACAAATGATGCTTCAGAGTGGCTATTTTTTGAATTGTGAATTGTTTAATGTTACGAGTTATAAGATTCGTAAACATTAAAAGGAATGACATGTACTTAAATATAAGACATGAACACCTGAACTATGTTTGGAAAAAATAATTGTTTTTGATAATAATCACACTGATTATGTTTTCATCATCTTTATTTGTAATAATTAAATCCTTTAAAATAAAGAAATAAAAATATGCTAAAATGAATAGGAGGATTCTAAAGATATATTTTCCTGATTTCTATGGTGATATTGAGGTTATTTTTATCCTAATAATCTACTATTTACAACATAAACATGTAAAGATATTATTAATTAGTAAAAAAGAGTAGTTATATCTGTAGTGTTAGATGTAACGGGCACAATCCTATGTGCTCAATACACACGAGGGATTCAATCCATGCCTCTCCATTTCTCTTATCTTAATATGTATTTATGCTGCACAATTTCAGCAACACAACCTCCATGAAAGTACTTCTGTTGTTGCATAAAATTCCTAGAACAATGGCTACATGCTTCTAAACAAATTTTACATTATTGTCATCCAAAAAGTAAGTGTCTGCCACTGTATATTTACCACAAACTATGGTTGTTGCTGCTACCCTACACACCAAATAGCCTCAAAGCAAAAAATCTTTGGAAATCATTCATATTTAATCTTCTTCCTATCTAGGATCTATGCCACTCGAGATTATGACCGAGTCTAGAAGTGAGGAAAAGGAAAAATAATTAGTGGGCATGGCTGGGGAGGTAAAAGAACAACAGTTTTGCTCACTTTCTGCTCAGATTCGCACAAAAAATCAAATAGATGTGGTTTTTTGAAACTGGGTTCTGAAAACCGACCAATTTCAGAGTGTCACCCATGTGCAATTCAAACAAGAATCATGATTCATGTGATTCTGACTGTGATTTGAAAGATACAAGACCAATTTGAGAGCGAAAACGAGTGTTGCAGAGATTTGTATTACGTTGGTAGATAATCCTACTATACTTACTACCATGGTGAAATTGTACACTTCATTGCAGTCTATGGTATCTGATGCATTCTGGATGTTGATTTTGTGGTTTGGAACATGTGTAGTAATTTTGGAGTACAAATAAATGATGAATTCTGTGGTTGTGGATATTACTGTTCTATTAGTGCTAACAAGTTTTAACCATTCACGATGTCTAACTTTTATGTCTTGCCTAAAATTTACTTGCTCAGGTGCCATCCTTCTTCATTCGTAAACTAGTTACCCAGGTGTTTTCCTTCATCAATATTACACTCTTCAACAGGTAAAAACCATGATTGTTCTTGTATCTTAATGTCACTAATTTACTTTGTTTCTTATTTTTCCTACGTTCAGCTTTTTCATTTTTTTAAATTCCATCATTTTTTAGTCTTCTTTTGCGTCGGGAATGTTGCACTTTCTCAAATGGTGAATATGTGAAGTCTGGTCTAGCTGAACTGGAGAAATGGATAGTCAATGCAAAGGAGGAGGTAGACTGAGATTGCTTATGCTTTTCAAATTTTAGCTTTATGGGTTACTAAGTACTTGTTAAATGTAGTATGCAGGGACATCCTGGCATGAGCTCAATTACATACGACAAGCTGTTGGGTTCTTGGTATAAAAACTGTCTTATTTTGGTTGGACTTGAATGGTGTCAAACAGAGCTGCTATACTTTCCTTTGTTTGAATTATGCAGGTAATACATCAGAAAAGAAAGAAATCTTTGGAAGAGATTCGGCAAGATCTTTGTCCGGTAAGCTTGTTATATTATCATACTGTCCAGTATGATTAAAATATTCTCTAAAATCTGTTATTGCATACTATTCATCCGACTTCAGTTTTTCCTGTGTCAATTTTTCAAGTCATCATTCAAGATGTAATTTTGTGTTACAATCACGAGGTGCATGGGCCACAGTTATTTTAGTCCAGTTGTTTCTAACAGATTAAATATGTAGGTGAAACTCCTTACATAAAGAAATTTTATGATACGAAACCAATATATGGATGTTAATCTGATAGGACACTGAAAATAGATTACATTTTATGAATTTGTACAAAATCTTCTATCGCTGTTATATTGACGTTGAGATTATGAGAATGCCAAAAGACAAATGTGTTTACACATTTCCTTAGATCACTCAGTAATGAAAGAATAAGGATAGGGCTTACACTCCAAGGTGCACTCCTTTTTTGTCCTCTTACTCTATCTTTCCACCGAATTCTCTTCTTTCAGCTTCCCTCTCCAACCAATTTCCTCTCTATTAACATCATAACAGCGAAGGAATTGACTAAAAATTTACTCAATTATTAATAGTAATACATTTATTTGTTGAGAAATTTCTTTTCAAGACAATTAAGCAGGTATCTTCATTAGCAGCGCTTCTCAGGTTTAACTGTTCTAAGAATATGCAACAAACAGTTAATGGCCTTCCTTCCACTGTTGAGGGAGCATGTTTGGTTTCATTCGTTGCATAGATCTTCCTATCATCCCATTTGTTAGTTTTAGAATCTTGTACATATGTTAGAATCTTATAGATGACTGTAGTAATTGTTAATGTTAGGATTACAATTAATTGGATTCTATATTTTGATGTTGTTAGCCTTAAATAAGGTAAATGAACATTCTATAATTATGTTTTCTCCCCTATAAATTGAATAGCTCTACTATAGTCTAAGCTCACAGAATGCATCATCAGCCTTCTCAATTTTACTCTTCCCAACATGTTTACTAGGGTTTGGCAAGAAGACAACTCTAGTCCATGCTTTTATTGTGGGCCCATTGCGCATAGGTGTAAATTTTTTAGATATCATGTATGTTTTTCAGTTTCTATTCTTTTGCTGTTGTGTTTCACTATCCACCAATGGAGACATTCTAACAAGTATTTTACAGCCAACAAATGGCATCGCATTGGCATGCGATGTTCAACTCCAGTAGCTTTTGTGTCCTTTGAGCATTTTTGCTCTTCAATCACTACACTCTTTTGCAGTCATCACACCCTTTGAGTATTTTTGCTCTCTTGTTGCCATTGTGCTCTGCGAGCATTTTTTTGCTCTTCAGGTAGTCTTGCATATCCAAGCATTTTTGCTTTCTAATGGTTATTGCGTCTCCAAGCATTTTAGCTCCTATACAATTGTTGCACTCTCTTAGCATTTTTTATCTATCCAATAACTGTCATGCTCTCCAAGCATATTTTTTGTTCTTTGGTAATTGCTATGACTTCTTGAGTATTTTTGTTCTATGATAGTTGTTGTGCCCTATGACCTTTTGTGTCTTTTGAGTAATATTTTGCTCTTCAACAACTATTATGAGGATTTTGTTTTTAACTTTCCAATCAGCTACCTTGTCCTCTTACACATTTTTGCTCTCCTACATTTGCTACACTCACCAAATAGTTTTTCCCTCCAGAACATTCTTATTTGCTCTTTGCTAGTCACTGTGTTCTCTAACCTCTAACATGACCTTATCTCGTTGTTGCACAATCTTAAGTCTATGATCTCTGTGTGTTTCGGCTTCCATTGTTGAGCACTATCACAACCTTCATTGTTGCATCATATCCAAGTGTTTATCAATCTCTCTGTGATGGCCGAAATTGAAACTAGAGACAAGCCCCACAATGTGGAGGAATTGCAGGATGTTCTTTCAGCCTATCAGTTGAATGCAAAAAATTATCTCAAGAGGTCTCAACTCATTAAGGCCATCTTGAAAGGGAAGGAAAGGCTAGCCATTTGAATGATGATGCTCCTGTTGAAGATGATCCTACTTTCAAGTCCTGGGATGAAGAAGACTATGATAATGGTGTGGTTATGGAATTTAGTGGTTCCTGAAATCAGTGACACATGTATGTTCTTTAATTTAGCCTCTTAAAAAGTGGACTTTAAACCTAATTCAACCTTACAAAACTGGTTTGTAAGGTGAGGTTTGCACTCACTTATAAAATACAAAATGACCTTATATTTAGTCGATGTGAGATCTCTAACACACCCCTCTCACGCTGAGACTCTTGAGACTAAATATTTATGGGTGGTTTGATAGCGAATGTCATGATAGGCCCATCAAACCTTTCTAGGATAGGCTCTAAATGACTCTGATACCACTTGTTGGGAAAGTCGAGGAGGAAAACACCGGAGGAGATTCAAACAAGAATGAGACCTGAGCCAAATCCACATAACAGATTGCCACCACTTTTAACCCAAAACATTAAGACAGTGGGTTTGTGGATCTTTTTTTTTATATGTCACTTAATTCCATCACTTTTATTCAATGGGGAACTTAGACTCATACTAGGATTCCTAACAATTTCTCCTTCATGTGAGAGTCTCTTCTACATCGGTACATTTCTTTTGAGCGAAATATTTTTAACACAAACATCTTACTAACGACCCTTACTTGATTACTTGTACCGTAGTTCCCATAACAGAACATGCTTGTTTGAAACTTTCGTTATAGGGATCAAATTGTACTTGTCTGAACGGATCACTAAGGCAAACCATCGGCTTTGATATCGTCTTATGAAGTGGACTTTAAGCTTAAGTCAACTTAACAAAACCAGCTTGTAAGGTGAGGTTTACACCCACTTATAAACTATAAAATGACCTTATCCCTAGCTGATGTGGAATTTCCAACACACCCCTTCACGTCGAGATTCTCTAACTTGTGTTTGATACTAGATATTTATGGGTGGTCCGATAGCATTCTGTTAGTGGTTGGCATGATAAGCCTTATCTATTGTCGATATGGGATTTCTAATACAATCAAAACAATATGGATTGCAATCAAACTTATTCTAAGGCAAAAGATGTTGTACAAATATATGATGTAAAGGTAAAAGCCATGGCTGTGAAGTAGGGTACCAAAACTGTCATTGAATATGCTAATCAACTTAAAACTTTGAGGATGGAATTGGATCACTATAGGGTCATTAAGGCCACGTGTTATTAGGATTCAACAATTTTATGAGAATAAATTGAGCAGGATCGGGTGTATGATTTCTTGGTGGGCCTAAACCAAGAATATGATCAGGTCAGAATTCAAATTTTGGAAAAGAAGAAGGTTCTAGGACTCAATGAGGTCATGGCAATTATTCATAATGAAGGAAGTAACAGGAGCCTAATGGTGGAGACTCCTATTGCAGGAAGTTCAACAATAATTATTGAAGGAACAACAACCATAGTTACAAATCAAAGGAAAGGAGTTTCCTTTCCAAAACTCGAGAAGAAAAATGAAGGAGTATGGTGTACTTATTGCAAAAGCCATGTCACACTAGAGAAAAATGTTGAAAATTGCATGGAAAACCTCAAAGCAAAGATTGGGGATACAAAGGTGGTCCTCCAAAGATAGGGGTTTAATCAGCTCATGTTATTGTTGTTCCCCATGTTGTTCTTGAAAATCAAGGAGTTGTCCCACAACTCAACCATCAAGAGCTAGAAAGAGTCCCTCCTTAGTAATTTGGAAAAACCCATAGGTATGTGTTCATTGACATCTTCCAGAAAGTTACAATTTTCTATTGGATTAATGTTTAGACTCTGGAACCACAAATCATGACCCTATTTCCTAAATATTTTTCCACGTATTTTGCATGTCCTAACAACAAAAAGTTTTCCACAGCTAATGGAAACATAATAACACAGCGGCTCGAGGAGATTTACAAATAAACCCAACCATAACACTAAAAAATGTTCTACATGTTCCTAAATTGTCCACAAACCTGATATCCATCCAAAAACTTGTTAGCAAAACACAAATGTGTGCCCTTTCCTCCGGTGAGCAATAAAATAAGTAATTCTCCTTTTTTTCTTGTTCATGATGTGAGGTCCCTCTAATGTTTATAATATTTCAGAAGCTAAATGGTTTATTACTTTTATTGATGAGTGTACAAGAGTAGCATGACTTTTCCTCCTTAAACACAAATATGAGGTTAGTCCTATTATAAAATTTGTATCATTGATTAAAAATCAATTTGGGTGGTTATCAAGAAACTTAGGCTAATTATGCCAAAGATTATTTTAATCATACATTACTCTTTTTCAAAAGGAATAAATAATTCATGAATCCTCATGTTTATGTATACCCTAACAAAATGGAATTGCTAAATGGAAAATTGGGTATCTTCTTGAACAGACAAGGGCACTCCACTTTTAAAATAATGTTTCAAAAAGATTAACAAATTACCTTTTACTGTTTTGTCTTTAAAATGTTCAATGGAGGTGCTCCACTATAACTATACTCATGACCTTCCACCTACGATATTTGGTTGTGTTTAATATGTCCATGATCACAAACAACAAAAGGGAAAACTAGACCCAAGGGCAATTAAATGTACTTTCTTAGATTACTATGTCACCCAAAAAGGCTATAAATGTGTTCATCCTCCTTCCAAAAAATTCTTTGTATAAGGGATGTCACTTTCAATGAGTGAATTAGTTATTTTAACCATCCTCATCTTCAAGGGGATTTAAGTGAAGATGATGAGCCTTCTTTATATTTCCGAATCTGTTTTTTGGACCAGGAATTGAAAAGACTAAAAATCAAAAGAATACCACTTAAATAATCCAGTTGAGAGGGAAATAATAGAGGTAAATCAAAATCAAATTGAATCTCATGCCAAAATTCTAATTCTACAAAACCATTTAGACCACATGTTGATACAAAATTTGGGAAAAAGTTTGTGTACACCCGTACAGAAAAGGTCATTCTAGAATCTGCTTATGTTCAAGAGTTCAATCCTATCCCATTACAAAAGGTACATTTATCTGTACCTATAAATCCTAGTTCTACTAACTGTGAGGGAACTTCCTTGTGATGAATCAATTGCACAGAATTTAGATCTCCCAATTGTCCTTAGGAAAGGAACTAGAGCCATGACTAAACCCTCTTACTCCTTAGCAAACTATCTATCCTTTGAAAAATTCTCTCCTACAAATAAAAATTTTCTAACAAGCCTAAACACAACAACTATACCCTCTTAGACATTAATTGACAAAAAATGGAAACAAACCATGGATTTGCAAATGGAGGCACTAGAGTAGAAGCTAGTCACCCTACCACTTGAAAAAAAGCCTCCTGGGTGCAAGTGGGTTTATACAGGAAAGTACAGGGTGGACCATTGAGAGGTACAAGGCTAGACTAGTAGCCAAAGAATTCACTCAAACATATGGAGTGGATTACTTGGAGACTTCGGCACCAATTGCAAAAATGAACATGGTCAAAGTAATTTTATCTTTGACTACAAACCATGAGTGGAACTTTCAGCAATTTAATGTATAAAATGCTTTTCTACATGGAGACCTTGAAGAAGAAATATACATGAAAGTACCACCTGGACATACAAGGTAGATTGAGGCCAGCATAGTATGCAAACTGAAGAAAGCACTGTACGGGTTGAAAAAGTCACTTAGAGCATGGTTCTAGAGGTTCACCATAGTCATAACGAGTCTTAAATACAAATAGAGTCACTGGGAGCACACTTTATTTATCAAGCATTCTAATTCTGGGGGGTAACGATTTTATTGGTCTATGCGGATGAGATTTTACTATTATTGGAAATGATGAACATGAATAAAAAAAAGGATCTTGAAATATTTGGGAAAGTTGAAATATTTTCTAGGAGTTGAAGTTGCTCATTCCAAGAAAAGGATCTTCTTATCTCAACAAAAATATATTACTAACTTGCTAAAAAAAAAACAGGTAAATTAGCTGGCAAACCAACAAGCACACCGGTTGATCCAAATACAAAGTTAGGATAGGAAGTGCAGAGGATGGTGTGACTGCAGATAAAGAAATGTACCAAAGACTTGTAGGAAAACTTATTTATCTATCTCACACTAGACTAGATATTGTTTTTGTTGTGAGCTTAGTAAGCCAATTTATGCATCAACCAAAAGAAGCACATTTACAAGCTACTATTAGAATCGTCAAGTATTTGCAAGGAAGAGGAATTTTGTTCAAAAGAAACAAGAATGCTAGTCTTGAAACATATACTAATGTTGATTATACAGGTTCAGTGTTGGATAGGAGGTCAACTACTGGATATTGTACCTTGGTGGAAATCTATTAACTTTGAAGAGTAAAAAACAAAGTGTGGTAGCTAGGTCTAGTGCTGGAACAGAATTCGAGCAATGACTCAAGGAATGAGTTGTTATGGTTGAAGATTATACTATAAGACTTTAAGATGAAGTAGGATGGACTTGCATGCTACAGCTTGAGAGAGTATTAAAAATATGATATGAAAGAATGGGATATATCAAATTGATTGTCATTTTGTTAGAAACGAAGTCATGTCCTAGAAAATAAGTGATGACCGAGGAAGTATCAACTAGCATATATATTCATTGAGTCACCAAGGGGTCCTCATATTAATTACAGATGTGTAAAGTTAGGTGCATATGACCTACATGCTCTACCTTGAGGGAGTGTTAGAATCTTGTAGATACGTTAGAATCATATTGATATAGTCACGGTTGATATTAGGATAATTAGAGTGATTCAATATTTATGTTATTAGCCAACAATGGTGTAATTGATCATATAAATCCAGTAGCTTTATTGTTATTATGTGCCTTCTCGATTTATCTCTTCTCAACAATTAGCATATGTCCAATGCCCTGCATATGTTATGAATACAAAATTCTTGATGTACAGTTCGTCTAAGCATATAAAATTTGGAAATAAAGCTTATGCCTTTCTTCATCAGGCATTGACAGTGAGGCAAATCTATCGAATCAGTACGATGTACTGGGATGACAAGTATGGAACCCAAAGTGTATCCAATGAGGCAAGTTTTGTTCTTTCTTAATTGATTCAAAAGGCAACTATTATTGTAGTTTCTTTAGAGTTCTGAACAATATATGATAAACAGGTGGTTAGTGAAATGAGAGAAATTGTCAGCAAGGACAATCAGAACCTGACTTCAAATTCTTTCTTATTGGATGATGATCTGAGGTACACTACCTTCTCCCATCCAAGTTCTTTTCTCTTGTAGTTTTAACATATGATTATTGTATGAATTAATGTGAATGATTTCCCTGGTTCTGCGTTTTTCTGGCCTGTTTTCTCTTGAATTGGATTTCTGATTCTTATTTCAGTTTTTTAAAATTGAAATTATAATACCGAAAAAGCAAGGTCTTTTTTTGTATAAAAAAGGATACTTCTATTTTTACCTGCTATTTTATTGTGAGATGAAGCATAATAAGTATGTCAAGCAGCATAACTCTTAAGCGGTGTACTTTGCTGTTCAGTTTGTTGCATTTTTGTTTCGTGCCGATTGTCTTGTAGTTTAGAATTTTCAATTGAGTGCTGTTACACTCATGGACGCCAATATCTAATGCTTATGAGAATTACTTGCTGTTGGACATTTCCTAAGCTTGACCCCGTGAGGAAGAGTCTAATTGAATGCACGCATAACAAAACGCTGATGTGTCGTCTTGGGGAGAGAGAGAGAGAGAGAGGGAAATATGGACTTTATTGAATTCAGTTAGAATAAAAAGGAAAGGTAGGTAGGTTGGTTGTTGACCACATCTACAACTTCAAAACTAAAATAAATGGATAAATTTGAACTACTCTCTAACCCATCTAAAAATCATTAAGATGTTAACCTGCATAAATCGTGCACATTGCATGTTACGTACAACTTACAAATAAATAGTTGCCGGTCTGATTCCTTACACAATTTCGCAAATGAAATTTAAAATTGCACCGAATTAGTAATAAGGAACTGTATTTGTATCTCAAGAGTCTGATTCCTTTGTCTTATTTAACCTTGTTTTTTAAACTGCAGCATTCCTTTCTCTGCCGAAGACATAGATATGGCTATTCCTGCCATAGATCTTGATGAGATTCAGCTTCCAGAATTCGTGTCCGAATATTCCTGCGCTCAGTTTCTTAGTTCGCATCAGAAGTAACTGGTTTACGATTTCATGATCGCAACAACTGACTGTGGCTTTGACAGTTTGGTTCAATATTTCATCTCTGGATTTTGATGGCAATGCTAATACGGTATCTGCATTGGAAACACAAGTTTCTCTCACGTGGACAGCTATCTTAGTTGTCATCAGATTTTTTGTTACATTGTGCGCTTGCTGTATATGATGCCAGAGATAGAAGAGTGATTCTCTTGGTTGATTGTAATCTCCCCCTCTAAGTTACATAGTTCAACCAACGTTTTGTAATTACCCATAGTATATAGATGCCATTGCTCAAGCCTGATACATTGCTCAAGCCTGATACGTTGCCTCTATTATTTTTCCGTCCACCCATTTAGGTATATTTATAATTGATTTTCATGTTGTATTCTATGTAGGTATGCAATTGTAACTAGGCTATGGCCAAAGTTAAATTTCATTCATTCATGTAAATATTAACATCATTTAATGTTGCCCATTCGAGTTCCAAATTTAGTTTCACCTTGAGCAATTTTCTTTTGTGTTTTGAAGCACAGGCCATAAATGCCACTAATTCCCTTTCTAAAACTACCTTGATTTTATTTCAATTGGAATGGAGATGATGATTGTTTTGGTTCTGGTTATTTGGCAGCGAATGACAGACTAGCACACAATTTATTTCTATATGATATAACTGTTTATTTTGTGGGGGTTTATATCTGTCAAATTTTTTAGTTGTTTGTTCTTGCCAAAATTTGGCATGGTTTATCGATAAAAGAAGAAACTTTATGCTACTTGGATATAGAAATCAAGTAAATTGTTTAATATTTTTCATATTTGTACTCAAGTGAATTGGTTAACATTGAATAAATAGTCAATTCATATTTGGTTTAGTATTATAATTAAAACCAATAGCAGTTTTAATACAAAAAAAAAATAATTACATGAGTTTAGTTTTATTCAAAATTAGTCAATTAAGATAATTGAATATTTATTTAAAATTTCGTTAATTAAGATAGTTGAATGTGTTTAAAAATTGTTCGTAACTCTCTTTAAAATTAATTAATTATATATTAATGTTAATGTTTTTTAATAAACAAGCCCTTTTCACGGATAATAACCCTTTTAAGTTATCGCTACAAATTTATGCAGACTGCCAATCGGGAAACAAGTACTCAAAAAGGTGATTTGAGTTTTGATTTTAATAGGCGTCAGAAAAAAGATTTAGTAAAATCTAAATTTTAAATTCAGAATCAATAATTTAGGAAGGACAATTTGATGAGTATACATTTAATAATTGAAAAGTTAAATATTTAAAAATTAAAAAAGGCAAATATCGATAATATGTAATTTTAAGGAGATTTTCACTAGTAGATATTTCTTTTGGTTTCACCTTTCTATGAAATTGGCAACGACATATTCAAGGATTGATTCATTTATAATGGCCGTTTTCCGATTAGGCTGGTCTTTGAACGGTCAGAATGCCAAATAAGAAGATCAAAGATGACCATTATTATATATACGTTGATTTACCATTATTACCAAAACTGGAAGCAGAATAGGGAAGAATCAATGCTCTTGAGGGGCAATCCATATCATATCCTACTCAAGTTAGTTTTTAGATATCATAGGCAAAGGCATGTTTTCTACACAACTTGCTACCTCCATGAAATAGGAGGGGCGCAACATATTCATTCAAATAAATAACCTAAGCAGTTAACAATAACACAGCTTGTTATCATCTTTATGATGGATGAGCTGTCTCATTTCCAATGGAAGTACTCGAAATCTTCATGGTTGCAGCAATGGCACAATGCTGCTGTAGATCAGCCACGGAAAATGATCTCCAAGAGGACAAATTCTGCAGTTTATTTCTCGGATGAAGAGGTGGTAATAACGACAACGATGAGGATGAGGGTGATGGTATCGAGTTTGAGCTGGATCCAGAATCTTCACTTGTAATGCTACTACTGCTGTCAGAATTGTTCATGGCAACAGCAAGAGCCAGAGTGCTTTTGCTCAAACTGATTGATCTCTTGCAAATGCCACCACCACTAAATCTTAGAGGGTAGCTTTTATTCCTGTCCAAAACATTGTTCAATGCCATTAAATTCCTACGCTTCCTGGTGTAAGCATTCTCTGGCTTTGCAATGTCTTTCACTGACGGGGAAGATGCTGCATCAGCCAGGGTAGTGAATGACTTTGACTTCCCATTATAAAACTTTGAGATGCTTCTCCTGCTCAACCAAAACTTATTCATTAATCCAAACATCATCAGAAACAAGACAAAATAACAGATACATGAAACGTAAGCAACCAGACATTTGTCACATCAAAAAGTTATTTGAAAGCAGCTATGTTGAGGGAATGTTTAGTCTCTAGTACCTTCATTATGTTAAGTCTAATCTATACACCAGAGATCTCCAATAATCTTTTACTTTTTTTACCTAAATCTACAGATGCACCTAAAACAAAGTCCATTCAAAAGGGAATTGAAGCAAAATAGAACTTGTCTTGTTTAGGACAATTACAAGTGACCTAAAGTGTTAACACTATTTCAAAATCTCACACCGACCAAGTTTATAGCTGAATTTTCGGGAAGACCAGATTCAAATTCAACACCCAAAAATGGACAAAGAAGAAAACAAATCAATACAAATGGCAGTTTGGCATCACAGTTCAACTGTTTTCCCACAAAAAATGAACCTTTCCAACTCCTAACAAAAGAAAAATTGTAATATTTGTTTTCTTATTTCTCTTACTATATATCTCCTATTTCCGTTCCAATTCGGGTGGATGTTTATCATCACTCAGAATAGAAAGCAATAAGCTCACAAATGAATCTACTTAACAAAACTATACAAAAAGAAGAAGAAGCTAATATTAGGCAAATAAAAGAGAAGGATCTAAAACTAGCATGATAGGAAAAAAAAGGAAAAGAAGATGGGCATGTAGTGTTAGTTACCTTATGGGAAGAACCTCTTCCAAGGTTTCCATAGCATGTAAAGGTCCACGGTACGCACTTTCCACCTCGTTTTCTCCTCCCTCCACAGATCTCTCCGACGACACGTCGCTGTTCCTCCCGATCGACGACGACGTACTACACTCCTCCTCCGCCTCATCTATCGCCGGCGCGTCCAACAACACGGCGCGTGACATCATGAACTCCCCAAAGAGAAACAAAGAACGAAAAAGCAAAAGAGAGAGAAATGGAATGGATAGACACAAGCCCACGACATGGCAATCTTTATAGATTTGTTGGCGTATTTATAATTTTGGCAAGAAAAAGTGAAAAGGTAAATGGGTTCTAGAATCTTACGTGTTTTTTGTTTGAAGGTTAAAATGTTGTGGATAAGGTATAGAACAACGTTGTATGAAATGTTTTTTGGGTTTTTGTATTAATTTTTATGATTACTTGGCCTTATCCTCTTCTTCCGATGCAAGATAAGGAAAAGGTATATTTTCTTTATTATTATTATTATTTACAAATGTGCTGTGAATTTGTATTCAACGATTTGATAGGCCTCTTATTCCGCCTTACAAAGTCAAACACGTCTTTTCTTACTATAAATTATCCGTTTATCATAAACTACTATCTATCTATATGTATATATCTTTTAACTTTTCATCTCATTAATTTTTTTTTCATTACGTTAACTTTCATATATTATGATTTTACTTTTTTTTATCCAATTTTCTATTTCTTGTACATTTATTGTATTTGTTTTGGACTAATTAAGTTCTAAATTTAACCTATGTGTTATTAAAAATTAAAATATATGTAAATATGGAACTAAAATTATGAAAAAATTTGAGAAAACTAAAATCGCATATTAGAAATTAAAAGATGGTTAAAGTTATAATTTTGTTAACTATTAATTAAATTTCATAAAATTATTTAGTTCATTTGAAATTGAGTTTGAATTAGTTAAGTAAATTTTTTAAGTTAAATTTTTTAGAGATCAAAAAATGTAATTAGAAAATGAATATATGAGTGATTTTTTATAAGAAGTGTTTATTAACAAATTTAATAGATATTTTAGAACTGTTAAAATAGAATTAATAAAAAAAAAAGTGGATTCAGATGGCTGACGGCTTATATTAAATTGTAACATATTTGATTTCGATGTAGAATATATTTATAATAAATTGGCTAATTATGTATTTGAAATTCCGTCATCAGTAATTTTTTTTTAGTTATAAACAATAAGGTTCTTTTCACTTCAGGAAAACCAAGTTAAAATTTTAAATCAAAGTATATCACTCATTGTAAAGTGCTTTCTGATATTATTATTGTAAGAACGCGTAACTTTATGTGATAAATAAGTGTATGAAATAATTTCTTAAAGTAAATGTTTAATATAATTTATGTGAAAAAATAAGTGTATGAAATCCATATACTATAAATGTTATCTATAGGAAGTTTGCTTCAAATATATATTTTGAATACTTATTTATATAGTCTATTGGTTTTCCAAATACATCTTTTTGTATAATTTTGTTTAGATGTACATGTATATATGTATGCTATAGTTTATGTTTACATTTTTAATTATTATTATTATTAAGTTACTTGTGAAACGTTACAATTATAAATTACTTAGAATTGAACGGTCATTTACATTAATAAAATTAGCTATGTCTATATTTTTAAGGTTTGATAAATTATAAATGTTTATAAACACAGTGTATCTTGAAAACTTAATTAAATTGAAAAATATTCAATATAAGATAAATTATAAATTTTATGAAATTGTGCTTTAATATTTTGGATAATTTTTTAGTTGCCATTTAAGGTAGTAATTAAAAGTCAATTACTACATTCAATATGTTTTCTGAACAATAATGCTATATATTAATTGTAAATAACTTATGTAGAATAGTGTTAATTGAATTTAATTAGTGTTATTCTAATACCATTTAGTTCATTGTATCAAAAGAGAAAAAAAAAAGTATTTAATGTGTTACAAGATGAGACTAATCTTCTTAATAATAAATTTTATTTTTTATCTTTTAGAGTAATAGCTCGTTAGATACAAGATGAGATTAATTGTCTTTATAAATATTTTAAATATAAACATAATTAAAATTTGTATCAATAAACCTTTTTAAAATATAAACTACCATTTAAATTTTATCTAACTAACTTATACACATACAAAATTATTTTAAATTATTGATAATTCTTTTATAAAACATATTGAAATTCTATTTGACATAAAGATGGAAATAATATAGTTAAATAGATAAGTGATTAAGAAAATTAAGTGTTTAGTTAAAAGAAGAAAGAATTGAGATAAATAAAAAAATATAAAATTTGAGAACTAGTTATAAATTAAAAAATAAAATCAAGAAATATATTTTAAAAAATAAAATAAAATATTCAATAAAACATGAATTATGTATAAAAACGTATAACTTCATGAAAAAAATTAAAAAATACTTTTAAAAAACCTTGAAAGGGATTTTGTTAAAAAACAAACTTAACAATACTATAGTTTAGGATAAGGGCCATAAGCCTTCATCATTGTACTGAATATTTATTGACTTTAACAATGATTAATTTCTAATACAATAAAAACTTAATATTAATATTTTCTAATCATATTTTTTTCTACGAATATAAACTGAAATTCAGTATTCTATTTGAAAAAAAAAAAGTTAGTGCCCAATATATTGATAGGTAAAGAGAGAGAGGATAGTATTATATCTGTAAAATGTTAAATATAACCAATAAATATAAAATCATATCAAATAATTATGTTATGAAAAGACATTAAATTCTCCCAAATAATGTGCATTTACAATAATTTATATAATAAATTACCTTTTGATCCGTAAGATATGTAAGATATAAAAATGAAAATAAGTTAGGGTTGGAAGTGAATGAAATTAAAATAAAAATGTATTTAAAAAGCAATCAACCTCATAATATTTTTTTATTATATTTATTGGTATACTTTTTCCTCTTAATTTTGTCTCATTATTAAACAAACAATTTTAACTATCTATTTATGTTTAGATTTTATTAATGTATTTTATTTATTTTTCTCTGAACCCATAAAGAAATATACTTTGAGTATTGTTGGAAGAAACTTCACTCCATCATGTCGAACAAATCGTATTACAAGGAAACAGATTCAATATAGATAGAAAAAGAAGAAAATAAGAATCTATTCCTTCCAAAACAAGGAAATTCTTGTCTGAGAAGTACGTTCCAAAATTTCCAATCTTTTTATTTATTATAGGAATTTATTATTTTTATTTGTGGAACATAGTACAACGTTGGAAACAGTGACGTAGGAATGAGATAAGGCAGTGAGAGTTGAAGCTTATCCACAACAGCAAAAAAGTGATGTGGGATCCACATTTCTACAAATTTAATGTTTCAACCAATAAAAAAAATTGACAAATTGTTAAATAAACTTCTACAACTGAAAGTTTTACATTGTATGTATTTATAATATATATTGTTAGTTATTATCTTATTGTTGTTGTTTTTTTAAAATTTATATTAATGTAATATGTTATCAAATATAACATTATTTAAAATATCGTATTTAGTACAGTTTATGTTGATATGAAAGTCCTCTGTCTTTTTAAGATATAATATTAATACAGACAGATTAACAATGTAAGAACTTTTTATATAAAAGATACAGTGAAATTACACTCAGGTCGACCTGTTTAAAAATATTATTTATGTTAATACTTTATTATAGCATTTGATAGTGAGTCACTCTGGATCTTTATAAAATATTTTTATTAGAATTAGTTAACGTGACATATATATTTAAATTAAATGATTAAAAAATATTTTTAAAATTATTAAAACTAAAAGATAAATAAGAAAAGAGTGAAATGATGAAAATGTTATACTCAAACAAAAATGAATAAAGTAATGTTATATAGTAAATAAAGATGCACTGTAACCTAGACGATCTTATCCCTTTCTAAGAGAAAGATTGGGACAGAATAATGAATGGTAAATGTTGTGATAAAGAAGTAAATAAATTGATGACAAAAACTACATTGTGAGTAGTAGTAGGACCCCATTACAACTGTCATTTTCATTTGCTTTTCTTCTATTATGTAATAAATTGTTTTTAGAAAAACTAAATATTCTATTTTCAACACGAAATTAGGAACGTGTGGAGGAGAGAGAGTAAAGCTTATCCCATTACACGTCATTTCATGTGACTTCATTTTATTTCGGACACGTGTTGGTGTTGGTGGTAAGGAGTGAGCCTACCACCATAATAATGCTGGTGGTTAACCTACACCCACTATTTCTACCCCCAAAACCTTCCATTTTCATCTTTTCAACAAATGCAAAATCAAATACCATTCAAATTGGATTTGGAGTGCTCTTTAATTTAAGACACAGCTTCAGGACAATGATGATCAACGCAGGTTATCTGATATAGTCACACAAAATCTTACCATAAATCTAAACACTTCTCATACTCAATACAAGAATTTTTTTTAAACATCTTGTTTAATTTGTGTTTGAATAATTATATAAATAGAAAAGAAAAAAAAAACACTGGTAAAAAGGATTTCACTAAAAGGCTAGTCAAATTCCATTACAGGTTAATTATTAATAAAGTGAAAGTGGAAAATTAAACTGAAATGAATTACTAAAATTAAATTAAATTTTGGAAAATTAATTCATAATTCTAGATTCAATTAATAAAAATAATAAAATAAATAGATATTATTATTTCTTAGGGGAAACTGAATCTCCATTAAGTTAATAAATAAAGATCAAATGTCAGTTGTGTGGGTTGTTGAAGAATGGTAATATTTATAAGAACATCCTTCGTGGACAATGTTGAGAAGAAAATGACGTGGATATATTTGTTTTTTAATAATATGTCTTTTTAATTATGTTAACATATAAATTTAATTACCTTATCCAGAAAAATAATTGAAAATTTCTAAAAGGAAATAAATTTATTAAAAGATGAAAAAAATTAAATAAAGTTATACTTTTATAATATTTAAAAATTCTTAAAAACATTGGGTTAAGTTAGAAACAAGATAGGATATTTTATTATAAATTTTTCTTAGTATAGTTAGTAATTGCGGGAATGCAGAAATCAAAAGACCACTTTCAGAATACATATCTGTCTTACATTCCATTACGGATTATATATTCTAAAATATAAAATTCTATATTTTAAAATTATAAAAATCTATTTTAAAATATAGAATTCAAAACATATATTTTAAAATTATAAAATATATTTTAAATTGTACCATCCAAAACATAAGAAGAAAAGAAAAAGAAAACAACTGAGAAGATAAAAAGAATAAGGTGAAATAATATTTTTAAGGTCGTCCAGCATATTCTCCTCCTGCAAGGCAGGTGGCAAAAACTTCCTGCACCCATAACTTCTGACATGCACCCTTCACTTTCAAAAAAATCTCAAAATTTCCCTTCAGAGAAAAATAAGTTTCAGAAAATATTTTTTTAAAAAAAAATCCAAAATATAAATTTTATATTCTGAAAAATATTTTCCGTACTTCTAAAACATATTTTTCAAAGACAAGGATATTTCTGTACTTTCGTGTCCGTGATCGGGTGGGCATTCACAATTGATACCATTGATAGGGTGCAGGAAGTTTTTGCCAAGGCAGGTTCTACCTCTTCCTCGATGAAGGCCCAACCCAAGTCCTCCATTGAGTTTCTCTTTGTCCACAGTTCTATCCTATGCACATATTGCACATTATCAAGAGAAATTAAATTATTGGTTCATTCACATCACTAAGGAGTCAAATAAAGTGACTCATTTTCTCGGATTGATTTGTAATGTAATTTTTCCTTGATTAAAAAAGAAGACAACCTGATCTAAATAGTACTAGATTTGATTGTCTTAAGCAAAATCTTAAATCTAAGTCTCGTGAATAAGAAAGCATAGTTGAAAGGAGAGACTAAGTTAATAATTAGTGATCGTGAAACGAGTAAAAAAGCAATAATCCAAATATCACACCTCAACACCGTAATAATAACCTAACAATAACACATTACAAGAAATATTATGAACCCCCATAAAACCAACCTCAATTGAATCTAGTCGCTGATAAGTTCAGCATTTCCCAATTGTATCAACGGGAAATGCTAGTTGAAGGCAATACTGTAATGAATATAAAGGTGACATAACTATTTGCTTGAGCAAATGGGCAGAGAGATTGTTTCAGCGTTTTTTCCTTCATTCTCTAAAATGACTGTACATCTAATAAGGACACCGAGACGATGAATATAATGATAAAATCAATTGGAACAGAAAGAATTTTCCGTGACAATCCAACTTAAGCTATCCTAAAGACTTCTATGATTCAAAGGACGAACCTTGAGAAGTAATGCCTGCAAATGACATTCTAAAGCGGGTGTAAATCAATTTCAAGAAACCACTGCTTCTACTATGTTAGGGTATATGCCATTTACCCATGTCCAATTGTCCTTTCTAAAAGTAGGACAACAACTGGGTAGAAAACGAATCTTTTTAGCACCTCCTAATAATATTCGCTATGTTCGTGCCGATCTCTTTTTTAGTTTCTTCGCACACAGGGACATCTCCAATGTACATGTCAAAGAAAGCCCCTATAAGTTAAAATGAGATCTTGAGCTCAGTTTCAGACTGAAGATAAAAGAAATACAAATTCAAACTGGCGCAATGTAAGCACATGTATTTGAATATGACTTACGACACAAATCTTTGCTGTGGACACTTCCTATCTGATTGCCACTAACTGTACAGGTAAAACGAACACTTTCAGTTCACACAACACAGAGAAAAGACACAAAAGATGAGTTTAATCCCCGTCTGCCCAGAAGCAAACAATATAAACATTTTCAAAAGTCAAATACGTGTTGGCAAATATAACTCACTTTTAGTGATCAGACGCCCATCAACTGTTTGTTTGAACTCAATTACTGTTCCCTGCAACATTGCAATATATCTAATGTAACCCTGACATTAGTAAAGCAAAAAAGAAACAGATTGATAAATTATTTACCAAAGGTATTGAGATATTCTCTTCGAAGTATGAACCAAATGTCTCTAGGCAACGAAAGTCCGTGGAAGGATTTGTCTGACCAAAAATGGGGTTCAAAGGGCGTTAAAATTGAACTAACAGAATTTAAACGAACAAAAATTCATTTTCCTACATAGATAGAGTACCTTTACTAGTCGAGCTCGAAGTGATTTTTCAAAAGCACTGCAACCAAAAATACCAAAACAAATCAGTAGCATGTTGCTTTACCATGTACTTCTATAATCAATTGTATATCCTAACATCTCTATATTAAGGCGACACCTGGCAGTATGGGTCTAGGCCCAAAATTAATTGCTCAAAGATCATATCAGATGGGACTAAGTCATTTTAATTATTTAATATTTTCTTTTTGTTTCCGAAAGTTGGATGATGACACACGTAAGGTTGTCATCCGATTAGGTAAGTAGTTGTAAGTTATTTAAGGTATGGTTATTGTGTAATTTGCGTTATGAAGAAATGAAAATTTTAGTATTATTTCCCTTTTTACCTCCTTTGTTCTCTAGTTTAGGTTATTTACCGTAGCCCTAGTTTTGTTCTCTAGTTTAGGTTATTTACCGTAGCCCTAGTTTTAGCTCTCCAACACTACCGCATTAGAAGAGCATCACAGGAGACTCTTTCATAAACTTCATCCAGTAGTCCCAAAAATTACTCAAATCTAAATTAACTAAAGCATTTCTAATTCAAACATGGTTCAGCAAATTCTCAGTGGGAAAAAGAAAAAATTACTCAGTATTGATAAATCGAGATTTGTACAATAGCAAAACTGAGATTTGGAATTTAGAAACGTTGCCAAAAGAAATCTTTGAAGAAACCAGAATATTAAGACTAAATATTTTTATAGAAAAAAACAGTTTATACCCTCGGGAAAAAAAACAAAAGTGAAGGAATGCCAAATCTAATTGTGAAAAAAATTATTTAAAGTGACACAATTCAGAACATAAAACTATCACTTACTCTCTCACACTGTTAATTTTCATACCCCTGCAATTGACAACAAGTCTAACAGTCATGTTGATATCCTCCCTGCAATGGTAGAAAACGACAGTTCCATCAAAATTAAGATTAAATCCCATAAACATGAAACAACCAATTGTTTCTTTAAGTTAGCAAAGCTTAGAAGTAAATAATATTGATCTAAATCCATCTTAACGATATCCAATTGATTAAATCAACCTAGATTTATATATTACCTACAATGTTTATACAGAACTCCACAAACTTTGACATGTACTTTATAATAATCAATGCATGACTAATTGTCATCACTGATAAGAGAAATCTTTCCTCAATAAAATTTTATAGATTTATCAAAAATATGATGTTTGAGAGACCTGAGAAGATCCCTGTACAAGTCATGATGGTTATTCAGTTCATCAGCAGAAATTGATGCATATTTTGGCCCCAATTTCTCACAGAGGGAGTACGGATGAATATCTGTTAAAGACCAAGAGTTACACAAGAAGCACCAATAATAATCTCTGTCCAAAAGGATGGAGGAAATAATCAGGTAGTCAAGAAAGCTTACAAACTCCAAAAGCATAGACTTTCAGTGACTTGATTTTAACAATTGTCATGGTTCTGGATCCTGTTCCAACCAGGACCTGAAGCAAATTTAATTGATCAGTTTATCTGAAAAATATTAGGTAAAAATAGAATCTCAACCAAAGCATGTCGCAATAGCATAATAGGCAAATAAAATTACACCACTGGCAATTCTTGGATACTACACATAACGCAAGGAATTGAAAAACATTTTACTATTCTCTTACACCCAACCAGTTCCGTAAATCACCACATGTGGTTCACGGTTGAGTTTTGACTAACAGGATGGAAGTATCAGTTATTTCCATAATAATAAGTCAGTCCGTGACTCAGTAAATTTCATATCCTTCTTCTAACACTCCCTCTCAGTCCATACACCGTAGTATAGCACTGTCATTTTCATCCTTTTCTTTTCTTCTTTCTCCATCTTTCTATTTCCTCAGAAAATATATCCAAAATTTTCCTTCATTTTCCCTCAGCCTATTCCATCAAATCAATTACAATAACTCTCAACATTCTATTTCAAATCTCGTTCTATTTCTGATTCATGATTTACATTTGCGACTGTTTAGTATCACAATGTAATAATGTTTGGTTACCTATGGTGCCCAAATGTGGATTTCAGATCCTATTTCATTCTCTCTCTCAGTCCACAAACCATAGTATAGCAGTGTCATTTTCATCCTTCTCTTCTTCCTGCATCTTTCATTTCCACAGAAAATAAACTCAAAATTTTCCTTCATTTACCCTCAGCCTCTTTCAACAAAACAATTTCAATGATTCTCAAAATTCTAAAATCTCATTCTATTTCTGACTCATGACGTACATTTAGGATTGTTTGGTATCAAAATGCCTTGCTGTTTGGTGACCTACAGAGCCCCAATGTGAAGTGATTGGTGATCAGTGATTACTCTGGCAACAGATCTAACAATAAATCCAGTGAAACTTAATCCAAATAAAAAATTTCAGTTCCATTTCACTTATAAGTCTAGCAAGATTCATTTTTCTTGGGTCATAAACCATTGAGATACAGGAATAATAATAGGCCTAAAGAAAGTTCTGCTAAAACTTCTATACAGCATTGAATTTTAGATTTCCATTCTTGTTAGCCAATTGTGATTACAGCATAAATACTTGTATTTTTTCAATTAGTGTTCTTTTTATTTATTAATATGAGAAGCATTGTTTATCCCAAAAGTTGGAATGCTAGAAACACATCCTCCAACTGGGATTTACTGTCACATGGTTCATTGGTTGAGTTTAGTTAGTTCAATGATGAAGACAAAGTTAAATTATTAGTTACTTCTCTACTTGTATATAGGCTACTTTGCAGCCCAATGTAATCACTTTCATCATTCAGTGAATTTTATTTTCTTATCTCATCTTTGTTCTCCCTTTTACCACTTTTCCAACACTACTAGCTAATTGTACAAGAATGTTCAAAAATGAGTATCTCTTAACACAATTCCGAGAAGTGACAACACAAATACATTCATTCAACAAGCATTGACACCCAAAGGCCCCTTGATAATGAAGGTGGATAAGGTGTCACTCAGACAATGACTCTCGCATTTCTCCAGGAGATGTGCTATCTGCAGGATGTAAACTTTAAAGAGAGGGACAACTCCGCTAATGTTTTGGTGCCTTGGTAAGTGATTTCCGTTGGGAGTCAAGTGTATGCAGCCTTAGGCTTCCTTTGACTTGGAAAATAAGGAAAGAATAATTTTATCCTCATATAATGTTGCCCCCATACTGCTGCAAAGGACATGCCATTTGAATTTTTCAAGTACAACTCCCCGTTATGGCAGGCTAAGAAGCCTAAACAAATAGACTTGGAAGGCACATCTTTGGCCATTATTATCCCCTCTCATATATAGATGCCTCCTCTAAACTGTAAATAATCAACTTAAACCAACAATTCAACAACATGAAGAAAGACATGGTCACTTTGGTTCCTATCACTCAAACCTTTGATTCACATCTTTTACCTCATATCATTCACATTTTTCAGGAACAATATTCCATAAATTGGAACCTTTAGTTCTTCACTACAAAAAATTGGTGCTCTGTACTATTCCATAGACATGGATGTTAGACTCCTAAGCTAACCTACCAGGTATGTCCTAAACTATATGCTCTCTATAAGTACATCTTGTGGCATGGTAACCCACCCCAATACACTAGCAAACTAAATTTCCAGCACCAACAAAAAACTACCTAAATTTCTTATCAACTATGGACATGTTCGGGTAAACTTCTCCAAAAACACTTTTAAAGAGACAGTAAGAAGGAAAAATGGAATGAACTTCTCTATAAGCTAAAATAGCTTATGTATAATTTATTTGTAGAAGTTTTCTCATATTAGCTTTGGCTTCTCTAAATGATAACTTTTAATAAACCAGTTTTTACTTGTAACGAAGTTTATTTTATCTTTCTTTCTTGTTTTTTACTCATATGTTTTTATGGAAAAAATTACCTGAACAGGTCCTGTGTATTTGATAGCCACCTTTTCTTTAACTACTAGACATCAATAAGAATCTAGCAAAAAATCCTTAACTAAACGTCCAAAACAGTTGCATGGAGCACATAAACCCTACATACAAAAGAGCATAACGCCCAAAAGAACCAGAAGAGAATTTTCCAAACAAAATATTAACCTCAGAGTTGAAGCCGAAATTCTTCTCTCCAACAAATATATTGTCTAGAACCAAAGGAAATTCAATGCCAGTTTTAGGCTCGACTGCAGGTTTTGCTTCGTTCAACTCAAGATACGATAGAAACGGACACCCTTGGCATTCAACCTCCTTGGGCACTTGGTCAATGGTTCCATAGATTTGCATATCAGGACTCTGCAATGGGCTAGCTAGTACATTCGATGACCTATATGCAAAATTAAAAAAAAAAAAAAAAAAAAAAAGAAACTTATATGCCACAAACTGAAGTAAGAAAATGACAAGCAAAACTAACCTATGATTGAATTGAAGTATAGAATAAATTAGATATCATTTTAAAATTATTACTATAAAATTAAACAAACCTAAGTCACCATCAGAACGTGTACTTGAGTTGCAATGTAAAGCAGTGCATTAAATTACATTCTAATTATATTTCATCAAACATCCCAGAAAATCAATAAAATCAGCATCTCAGTTTTGGTAACGTTACATACAAGTTTTGAAACGGTGGAACCAACGCAGCAGCCAGCGAGAGAAGAGGTAGCGACCGGAGCCTCTTCGCTTCACTCCAAATCATCTTCATCGCCAAACTCGAAATCTTCCCCAGCTTCACAGACGCAAACGATTTCCTCTTCGATCGAAACGGAAACCCGAACAGGCGCACATTCGTCGCCACGGCCTTAACCTGCGCACTACCAAACCAAGGAGGAGGAGGAGAGCCGCGCAGGGAGCGCGCCACATTGAAACTCGACGCGCGCGAGAGCCACACGAGAAACGCGCCGGCGAAGCGCGACAAGTGTCCGAAGGCCTCTCCGATCGCGCAACTTCCGGGATTGTTGGCCAGCGAATGCATGAAGCGCGAGCTGAGAGAAGTGCGGAGCACGAATGGCTCCAAATAGGTGAACAGTTCGGGATCGGAATACAGCGAAGGTAGCCAAACGAAATCGTTATTCATCGCGACGCGCGACGGCGATCAGTTGAAGAAGCTGCGAAGCGCGTTCTGGCGGCGTTTGAGAGGGGAACGAGAAAACGGAAAGGGAGAGAGACGAAAAGGCTGTGTTTGGTTGGGATCGGAGAATAATTGAATGCGAAGCGATTCGGCTTTTGGCGTTTGGCGAGTGGCGACGTGAATATTGGGTGTTACGTTGAGGAGGAAATGAGAGAGAAACAGAGGGAAAACGGAATTAAATAAGGGAATATGCTTTAGACAGGGAAAGGGGAGAGAAGAGAAGTCAAGGAGGATTCAACTCAAAAGCGATCTTTTGAGGGTAAAACTGGAAGGAGAGAAATTGTGGAAGCACTTTTTGTGCGTTTGACGGCTCTGAAGTTTCCATGGCCCACCGTTTCGAACACAAAATGATCTTTGAAAAGGAGTGAATGACTTTTATGACCCTTAGAATCTCGGTCTATATCACGTGATTACAATTGCAATTAACGGCGTCGATTTAGGTCGGTTTCTTGCTTCCAGATACTCTTTGGTAATAACTAACTCATTGGAATTAATAGTAATTAAAATTTTTTATTTCTATTTGTTTTGAAATTTTGAAATATTATACATGTTTTTTTACTTTAACAAAAAAAAAAATTGCCATACATAACTCAATCAATTACAAATGATTATAAATTAGCTGTATTATTAGGATAAACATAATATTATATTATATATTTTTTAATATTTTTAGTTTGATTTATTTACATTAAAAATTATTAAATAATTTATAGAGATGTTTTGGATGTGAAATATGTAATACTTAAAAAAAATAGTTCTAAAATAAAAGTCAATTTAGAGTTTTTTAAAGATAAATAAGATAACTGAATATTCTTTTTTAACAGAAAAATTGTTTAAATAAATAAAAATTAGTTATTCATTTTGTATTTTTATAATAACAATCACAATCTCTATAAAGATATTATGTTTTATTTTTATAAAAGTTACCAACTCTTTCTTAAAATTTGTTATTTTTCTTTTTCTTTTATCTTTTCTCTAAAATTTGCCAAATTGATTATTAGATGTCATTCTTAGAGTTTTAAGTTGAGTAGAGGTCAGATTCTTGAACAGATGCTTCTGATTTTAGATTTTTGAAATTCTTTTGAGTATCTCTACTATATAGGAAGTTAGATGCATTTGTTTTTTTTTTTGTTAGTTTAAAATAGAAATTTATCTAAAATGATATTTAAGTTAAGGGAAGCTACTTTGAATGGTTTTAGTAAATATTGCAATTATTTGTGTAAATTGGGGTAAGAGAAAGTAATTTAAATGCTTTTAGTAGTTATTGTAAGTATTTTTTTTGTGAATTGGGATAAGGAAAGCTAGTTGTATTTTTTTTTATAGATATTGTAATTGTTTGTTTTATTAAATATTAGAATGAATGTTTATGTATGGTATAATTGGAACATATAGATGATATATGACAGGTGCAAACCAAAATAAAGTCTACTGTCTTGTATGTGAGTTAGTATATGTATGATATAATATGAATTATGAAATTTTGATTTATTGTAGTTTGGTTAGTATAGAAATTCAATTTATAAAAATATATTTTTTTAAAATTCTCTAGCTTACCTTTTTTAAGTGTGATGTTTGTTTTGTTTTTAGATTTGCAAGATAGTGTATCATATGTTGATTTGGCATGTGATGTGATTCCTAAACGAGTTGATAAAAAATTTTTATTTTATAATTATAACAAGATATTTCTATTAAATCATCCTTAGAAAAAAAATATTTTCAAATACTATAATGAACATATAAATATTTATATATAGGTATATTATAAATTTTTTATACGATATTTGACTTTTTATTAAAAAACATAGTTTGCAAAAAATATGTTATAGAACATTTATATCGTACTTTTAATATGTAGTATTAAAATAATATTTGAAAAATGAAATATTATTAGTGCATTTTGAATATCATTCTAACTAGCATTTTGACTTATAGTTTATATTTATAATATAAATAAATTATTGTGAAGTTGTTTTTAATTATTGATCATTTCTTAAAAATATTGCCAATAAATACCTAAAATTTCTAATAGTAAACCAAAATCCGCTACACGATTAGTTACAAATGCTTTTTGAAAATAGAAATTAAAAATGATAAATTAAATCGATAAACGATTTAAAAAACAAAGTGTTAAAATATAGATAAAGTAGTCATAATTTATTTTATGCATTTCTCTCTCATCAATACAATTTGTGTTAAACATGTCTCTCAAAGGAAAAATATAAAAAATATACAGTTAAAAAGTAAGAAAAAACCTTTTGTTTATTATAATGTTTGGTATTATTTTTATTACTCATCTTATAACTTTTTTTATAAATATTTATATATATATATATATATATATATATATGTGTATTATGTTATAAATTAAGATAATTAAATATAGTATTTATTGTATATTATTTTATGTGATTTTGTTTATTTTTATTATTTTATTTTCTTTTATTTTGATTAGATAGATGTTTTTCAATATAAATTTTGTATTATAATTTTAAAATATTATTAAAATAAAATAAAATAAAAAAAAAATTTATGTATATTAAATGAAAAAAATCTTATTATATATTGTTATTGTAGTCTTTATTTGACTTGCGGTGGCCGTCTGCATGTTTTCATATACTTTTCGTAAAAGGAATCTAAAATCACGTTCCCACCATTATGCTTTTCATATGAATTTGTGTTCCATTATTACTTTCCTTCTTCCTTTAAGAAAAAAAAATATTCATTTTTTTAATTAATAATAACGTTATGTAATAGTTTGTATTAAGACATTATTTGCGTGTTTAACATTTCACTAATTTTTAATTTGAAAAAAATGATTTTGTTGAAATGTTAAGATCTGTAGGTAATACTTTTTTCATAAAATCATTATTTAACATCTTTCGTGTCTTGTAGAAGTTATTTCTTTTGTATTTTAATGTTATCACGTTTATATTATTTTTGATACTATTTAGATCAGCCAATTAATTTAAATGGTTGAACTTGAAAAGACAGTTTTTCAAGTATCAAAGATATACTCATAACATGTATACATTATTTTATATTAATATCAATATTTCCGCTTTTTTATTAACAAATTTTGTATTCCTCACGTTTATGTGAACTTTTTATTTAATTGTGTAGGGACAAGTGGAAACGATAGTGCAGAAAGATAACAGGAATACAAAAAATACCACGTGAGCCCTTGATTTTATGTGTGATACACAATTAATTATAGAGTAAAAGAATGTAAAACAAAATAAAATAAAATTAACCCATTTTAAATAAAATCCAAAATATTATACACGTTTATAATATGGTAAGAATTCTTTTCAATAAAATAATTCAAATATGATAAGAACTATTTTCAATAACATATGAAAATTTCAATTAATTTAACTAATTTTTTTGAAGGGTGTGAACAATATAATAAGAGTTTTATAAATAGTAACAAATGAAATATTAAAAAGAAGTCTTACTTGGCCATTGACAAAATCAACAAGACTTTTGAAATTTTCTGTTTGTATTATGGAAGATGTGTGAAGCACAAAAACAAAACACAAGTCATGGTAGGCAACATGAAAGAAAACGTGTACACGTGAATAATGTGTTAAACCATGTCTCTAACATCATAGAAAAGAACATCAATGCCGACCACTACTGGAAACAAGTATTCAAAAGCAAATGAATATAGGTTTGAATTGAAAACTCCACAAAGCAGCACTCCAAAATATTTACACGTGCATGGAGCATGCATGCACATGAACACAGCACAAGAAGGAGGCAAAGTATGATCACTGACACGAAACATGAAATATATCTTTCAATCTATAAAAACAATGATCACAAATGATGGTATCATGAAATCTTGAAACTTGAGTAACAAATTTTGCCCTTTGAAGATGGATGTGGAGATCAACAACAAGAAGGCCCTTCTTCTCCACTCACTCAATCATTCAACTTGAAATTACAAATCAACAAATCGATTTTAATATTTAGTATACCTGACCCCTAGTATACCCAAAATCTGATCATCTCTTCAATGTTAAATATTGTATTTGTTATCCCTTTTTATAACATATATGCTTCACTGCTCATAACAAGCCAGCCTCAAAGAGATTTCTCCGCCTCAAAGTCTCATCAACAAGCTTGAAAGTCTTCTTCACAACCTTCTGATCAAGGGCAGTGGTTCGGTAGACCTTAAAGACACGATCTACACGATCAGGAGCAGTGCTCTGGAAATATGATTCCTCAAATTTTTTCTTCACAAACCTGAAAAGAAAGTGTATCCAAGTCAACTAGTTTTGTTGGTTATGAAAAATTAATCATCAAGTGCTTGGAAAAATTAAACATGCTTTCTGTTCTCACTTTTAATTACAGAAACAGTCACTCAGTCTTCTCTTTATATCCTGTCTTGCAAAGTTTGTGTAAAAATTAATGTAAACAGAAAAGAGATAAAAGTTGTTTCTAGTCATTCCTATTAAGCATTGAGTTTAATTTCTATGCACGGTTTCTGTTGAAAATGTGTGTCAACCAATCAGAAGTTCTAGTATGGTTTTTAAGATAATTATCATAGAAATTGACAATCTTATCATAGACAATTTGTGATTGAATTATAAAATTCAGTTCATAAACTTTTTCCTCTACAATGTTTGAAAATAAGCAACAAAAATTTGTACAAGAACCAAAGAAAACAGAGCATATAAAGTTGGTTCTAGCTTCTCCTATAAAACATTTGAAAATAAGATTAGATGAAAATGATATAACGTTATTATAATTAAAAGTGAAAACATAAAAGTAAAAAAAAAAAAAAAAAAAAAAAAAAAAAAAACATTTTCTTAAACCAAACTACCCTTCATAACCTTGCTTACAAGGTTATATACAAAATCATCAACATGAGTACTATTCCCTTTTTATGGTTCTGATGGAAACAAAACACAACCAATACTCATCATGCAATAGAAAACAGTTAAACAACAAAGTAAGAATGCTGAACTTGGAAGGACTCTATTTGCCAGGATAAACAATTTTTGCATGTTGCTTTCAGCAACTTCCATTATTCTATATGCCTTAGTAAAAAGAAGTTGCTTACTCGTATGCATGCTCAATCTCTTGTTTCCCTGTTGAAACAGGTTGGTAATCTTTGAACCATTCACATACATTAAGTGGCACCTGCGGAATGCAAGACATTAGAGACTGAAATGATGATAACCTCTCCAGCAACAATGTACAGTATTCAGATGGTTCTTACTTTCAAGATCTTCTTCTCAAATATGTCAAACTTGTTTAAGAATAGCATGAACGATGTTTTCTGTGTAGAAAAGAGTAGGACATCATTATTTTCTAAGATAGGTAGAAACGTCAACTCATGAAAAAATATAAAGGAACCACAAAAAGAAAAGGTTGGCATAAGAAATATGTACGTAATTGTAATTTGTAGTAGAAAGTTAAAGGTAAAAAAGACTATAAAAAGGAAACCTCAAAACATGGTTGCTTCAGGACCCACTCAAAAAGTTCCTTAGTCTCCATCATTCTGTTTCTGTTTTCGTCCTCGAAAAGTGTTTGATCATACCTGAAGGCAAGTTTGATGTCAATACCTTTTAAATCTCTGTTTAATAATTGTGATGCCCTATTGCCAGAAATATTGGAAGAATGCAAGAATTTTTGTTAGTCCTAGCACCAACTATTTTATGCACACCGACATTTTCTTTTATTGGTAACTAAACCAAACATACACAAAGCTGGAGTACAATTTGTGTATTCATTTAAGTGAAATGTGTATCTGATAATTAAACAACTACAGAAGAAGTCACAAAGTAATATCAGATAGTATCTAATCATATATGAAAATTTCTTGAGTTTTTGAGAGTTGACAAGGTCAAATTAAAATTAGGGATGGAAGACCATACTCGCTAATTGCAGCACAGAATATTACAGCTGAAACTCCTTCAAACAAATGGATCCACTTCCTCCTCTCATTTCTCTGGCCACCAACATCAAAGAGTCTATAGACTTCACCACTTTTTTTATTTTCCCCAACAGGACTGTCAAAATAGCACAGACATACCAACATATGTTACTGAGTAGTTTTACACTGTACGCATATTATGTTAAAGAAAAATAAAAGGTGACAGCGAATATCAAGTACGTGTATCAGTCACAAACACACTAAGACAAGCATAACAAAGATCATTTGAAAAACAAAAACAAAAACAAAAGATGTAATGCAACCAGATTTTGATCATTTTTAACCATTTAGATGATACGAGAAGGTGGATATAGATATCATGTAGTATGGACAACAACAGAAAATAACATACAACCATGAGGTATCCAATTACAGCAATAGATATAATATCTTAACTTATTAATTACATTAAAATTTAATATAAAATTATTCTTGTGTCTGCTTCTAACAGTTTTAGAATTTGGATAGAGGGATCATGACAAAGAAATTGGGAAAGTCATGCAGTACCTCTTTCTCTAGCTGGTCAAATCCACAAGATGGCTATAGCTCCTAGATTTTGACACTATTATGGTAACACCATATTGGCTACCAACACTAATCAAAGACAGATCCACCTCACTAATAGACTTTTCCTACAGGGATAGGACATCCATTTAGGGATGGTTTATATGATGGGTAACCCTTTCCTCTGACATATCTAGATGTGACTCCATCCCGTTGACAGCAATGCCAAACAGGCAGCCCCTTTCCTCCCGATTCACCGAAGTTGGTAACTCTTGCTAACAACAAACAACAATAAGAGAAGAGAACAAATGCCATAATTTTAAGTATCACTTAAGGGCCATCATTCGGACAATCTCCAAGTAACAATAGCACTCAGTAAATGCAGACATCTAAGGTAGTTTTCTATGTCCCCTTTGGAGGATTTTGTGAAACTTATATGAAAGCGTGCAAAAATAAAAAGTCATTTATCACAAAGTGGGGTAAGCTACGTGGATCAAACTTTGCATTTGTGTTCAACAAGTCGGTAGAAAAGTTATTTAGATCTAAGTCTGTCTTAATGGTTTCACTGAAACCTTTTTTGGTTTTGCTCTACCTCTACATATTATCCCCATCATCTGATAAATTCTTCTTAAGTTGCTTCTGTTTGTCTTCTTCTCGCAAGACCAAATCATCATACTGAAGATTCTACCATCTTATCCTTAATAGGTGCTACCATACTTTCTCTCCAATGCATTTGTTATCCGAATATTGATTTGTATTCAAATATAGAAAAATGATATTGTTGTAAATTAATGCAGGTGATATATCTTTATTCTTAATTAAATAGCACCACCAACAAGGATAGTAAGAAGTATCAAGCCAAACAGCATGTTTACCTGAACTGGATCTCTACAACCCCAGTGGTACGCACTCTAGCATACAAAACATCCTCCTGCAGTTGTAAAACAGAGTGAGAAATTATGAAAAAATTACGAATGTACAAAATTTTGGTGAACTTCCTCTGAGATAGATCCTCTATTTTTGCTGAATATAGTATGACAACTATAATATACCAACAAGAAGCAAAATATAACATAAGAAAAATAAGGCCGTTCAGAACAGGATTACATACCACTAATTATTTTTCAGATCAAGAATGACACCATATTAGTTGATCTATTTGAAGTAAATATTTTTTTCAAACCCTTTTTAATCACAAATTTTATTGGTAATAAAATAGAGGCATCATGGGTTGTAAACCGGACCTGTTAAGTCTTACACCAACAAAAGTAGGAAGAGAAAAAATAAAAACAATTTGGGCCTTCAAACCCAAATATCTAGAAAATAAAAAAAAATACTACATCAACCAAGAAATAAATCAGATCTGCAATGTACCAAGGGCAGATAAAAATAAAAATATGAATTAGATTTAAAATCTATGTTAAAGTATGATAGATTTGGCTACCTTTGTTGGAACATAGTTTGCATCAGACAACCTTTGCAAATTTTCCATGAAATAATCAGTACAATCTGGAATTTGAAGCTCACTACCACGGGCGTATGTCTCCTACAGAAAGTAAAATATGTGGTCCACAATACTAATTAGCTTACGTCAAAAACAACTACATAGCAAGAATTAAGTAAAAGAAACCAAAGTATGACATATAGCCACCTGAATTGCAGGATCCTTCCACAGATTTTCAATTTCCTGTGCAAGTTCCTTGGTGAGATGTGGGTAATCCAGCCTGCCTCCAATTTCTGATAACTTTTCCCCAATTTCCTGACAGAAAAATTAAGAAAGCTTCATTTGAATTTGGACAAAAAATCCTGTCACAAACCACTATCCCAAATGCTGAAGCTGTAGTATGAAGACAGTTGAATGGTTTTATATTACTAACATCCCTCTTCATGCAATAGCCATTGGGCTTGAAGTATAGATAGTGCACAGGTCCATCTACCTTGTGCCAAAAATTCAACCTTTTTATCAGAAGAATGGGGATGACTAAGACCAAACTCTATACTTGGTTGTAGAGACTTTTATATCTCACATCATGAACCAACTATTCCAAAATCTTAAGTTGTTGCCTAAAGACCCATATTGGCTTAATTTAACTTTTGGTTCCCCAAATATCGCAATTGCTCAATTTTGATCTCCCAAAATCCAATTGCACATGTTTGAAGACTGATGGAGGAACTAAAATTACACAGTTGCAATACTTTGAAGACCACATCCTAAAATTCTTGGCCATATCGTAGTAGGGTATCATAGAGATGGTAACAGTAAACTACCTTATTTACATCGGATATAACATACTTTGAAAAATCAGCATCATTCTGGGCAAACTCCTTTGATCCATCATGCAGTAACTGTATAAACACATCAAGTACATATTAAGGAAACCATTATACTCAACTACCTCCAATAAAACTCAATTCTCAAAAAAAAAAAAAAAAAAAAAAAAAAAAGACAAGGCCATAAGAACAAATGAGTTTCTACACATTGCTACAACAAAATATGTTGTGAACTGAATAACAAAAGAACAAAGTGGGGAGAGTAATAGCATTTGTGTATCATTTCAGTACAAAAAATTATGTCAGATCAGCATGTTCACCTGAATTGGATCTCGACAACACCAGTTGTACGAACTCTTGCATACAATACATCCTCCTGTAGTTGTCAAAGCGAGTGAGAAATATTAAGAGAACCTTAACTTTACCTTCAAAACTGAGGCCCCAAAATGAAAACCAAAGGCACAGTGAACTTCTTACAACATATGCTGCATTTGGTGTTCTGAATTAGCATATAATATCAAAATTCACAACAAAATACTTGTCAATTCTAGACAATAAGCTGATTCATGGATAGATAAAAGAAAACAACAGCAAGGCCATCCATCCAGGACAGAAATACAAACCACTCACTTTCTTTGATATAAAAAGTTAACACATGATCGCTTGATTTATTTACTTTCAAAAAGATAAAACCACTTAGTAAATAGCAACTAATATTTCAAAAATTATTTATGATTAGTAATAAAATGGAAGTGCCGCAGATGGTAACCTATGCATGAAGAAAATAATTTATAACCTCATTATTGAAACAATCAGAAAATCCAAAATACAACGCACTCCAAGAAGAAAGAATATAGGTTTATAATATACAGAAATTTGTAGTTGCCTTTTGTATCTATCCTTGTACAGAACAAAACAATGGTAGATTTTGGATACCTTTGTTGGAACATAATTTGCATCAGACAGCCTGTCCAAATTTTCCATGAAATAATGGGTACAATCTGGAACTTGGAGTTCATTAGCACGGGCATATGTTTCCTACAGCAAGCAGAACATATGGGACATACATTCTAAGTAACTGATGACAAATAGTAATATGTGTATGGATTAAGGTTAAAGCAATCAAATGGTATCAAAAGGGTGCAATGTGGATACCTGAATTGCAGCATCTTCCCATAGAGTCTCTATTTCCTGCGCAAGCTCCTTGGTAAGACGCGGGTAATCTAGCCTGCCTCCTATTTCTGAGAGCTTTTCACCAATGTCCTGCCAGAAAAATTAAACTCTACATGATATATGAAGCCTTTAGCATATAAAGATCCATCCAGAAGAAAGAAAACTTTATACAAATGATCATTTTACAGTAGTCCTTAAAAAAAACTTAGTGATAAATGTACCAGAAGATGAACTACTCAACTGTTATCAACCAACCATATTGGGGAATAAAAGATGTGGTAATAGCGAACTACCTGATTTTCATCAGATATCACGTACTTTGAAGAATCAGCATCATTATGCGCCAACTCTTTTGACCCATCATGCAGTATCTATTTAAACCATCAAGTACAAACTAAGGACGGCAATTTTCTCAGCGATCTCTACTGAACTCAACTCATAAAACATTGTGGACACTTTATTAACTCTGTATTTTTAAGAGAAAAATAATCAACACACCCTTTCAAGTATTGCGTACTTTTATTGTCTGATACACATTAGCATGAATGACTGGTATGTAGCTTTTTAGCTCAGCATCGTCAAAGCCAGTTTGAAACAAAAGTTTTATCTGCGTATTATAAACAAATAACTAAATATCAATAATCTAACAGTAATATACTATCATAAGCAGTTCTGAAGATGCAATTTCTTGCCTGCTTAAAGATTGTAGACTTCCCAGACTCTCCAGCACCTAAACAGCAAAGTTATTGGCACTTGATACAGGTAAGTGCAGAAATGAAATAACAAAAGCAGACAAGCTACTAAGAGATTACAGTACATATGATTCCTTCAAACTCTGGGGAGTTCAATCATGTTATACATTAATAGTAAATTCCAAACATTCCTACGGAGGAAAGTCACCCTACTAAAACACACCTAAAAGTAGAAGTTTCTGGATATGCTTTTCAGCCTTTGTTTCTAACTCGATTCTTCTTTCAATTTCGGCATCCTGCAAATGCATGCCACGTTCATCAAATAAAAGCCTATTTAACAGTATTATTTGTAACTTAACAAGTACCAAATTTATCATGGACAAAAGACCTGAGCATTTTCTTCAGCATCAGCATCACGAAAACGTCGCCTTCTGCTGCAGACTAAGCCCATATTATCTGTAACCCAGAAGATGCACTAATCAAGCTCCGCCAGAAATCAGTATTTCAATGCCCTCATTTAATGCAATGATACATTATGCAGGAGCTTATTTGGACTTATGGAAGTAGCTTATTATGAGCTTCCCATAAACACTATTCAACTTATTTTAATAACCTTTCATGGTTCAACTTAACAACGCAAACTCTTTTAACTAATTACACAGCGATTCACAATCAAACTTATAAGCAAGTGCTCATTCTTGAATGATTACTTGATTAAGGTGTTTACTCAAACACTATGGACTTGAGTTCAAACACAAGAAGACTTGAGCAGAGCAAACAAACCCAACTCAGAGAAATATCAAAAGTCAGCCATAAGCTAATATTTCATGCAACTTGCAATAATATATATGAAAATAATAGATTATCAATCCACAGAATAAGACATCTGAATAAATCAAAAAGACTCAAGGGCACAGGTGGATAGCTGGAGTAGGTTGAAACAAACACTGAATAATCGCTTTAACCAGACTAGTTTCCGGCCCACACATCAGATCTGAAGTTAATGATTATTCTGAGCAAGTTATTCGGCCAAAATGCTAGATTCAACAAACAGTAGAATATTCTACTCCGCGCATATATGGTTGCCGATGTTATGGGGTGATCACCAACAACTTGGATTTATTTATTAATTTTTTTTGTAAGTGAAAATATTTTTGTTACATACCTATAACAAGAATTTTATCAAGTGGATAAACCCCATCACCAGATACATAAGGACACTTAAGATGCCCATGACTGTGAAGAAGAATTGCAATTTCGGGCGTTGAGCAGAATCAATTAATAATCAAGATATCAATTCATGTACCTGGGCAAGAATGATCCTTTTTCTAATTTATTTTCCAGGTAATTATTTCTTGGTTTGAATGCTGATACCCTCCGCACGAAGCATGAAAGTTCAGCAGTAGAAGTACCATGAAAAAGCAAGAGCAGCATGCAGGGTACAACCACCCCATCATCAAAGTTTTCACCAGAAAGAGAATATAGTCGAAGATGGTACAGAAAATCCACTGTTAAAAAACTATACAAGAAAATGGAGAAAAAAAGGAGAATATTTTCGCATCTCGATCTGCATATGCAACATCAACACAGAGATCTCCTGCGCCAAAACCCACCCTCCACAAACTAACAACAACAAAAAGAAGGATCTTGGGAGGGAGAGAGATTGGGAATGCAACAGAAGAAAGATTTGTTACCCGAAAAGAAGCAAAACTAGAGACGTGGAGATGGAATATGCCCCTTGATTTGGCAGATACGTTAAGAGTGGAGTGTGAAGTGTGTGAAGCGAAACCAGAAAGCAACAAGCTCAGTCTGTGTTCTTCTCTCTGGAGGAAGTTATATATATATATAGTATAGAATTCAAGTTCTCCACAAGTACTAGTATAGTAACAAAACAATAACAATTGTTGTTTAGTTTAGCCTAATGATAATAATGAGCATAAAGTGTGGATTATAATATTGTGTAATGGGATTGGGAGGAGTGTGGTTATGTGAATGAATTATATTAGATGATGAAATAAAAATAAAAATGATGAGAAAGAAAGAGAGAATGGTGAAAGAGGGAAAGAAAATAGAGATTGATTAATTAATTAGTTGAAAATGAAAACAAAAGAGCGCCGAAAGCTGTGTGAGGGTTCTTGGTTGTTCCTGCACCCTTTGGTCGGGTCAAAGTTTAGTTTAGAAAAGACAGAAGAAGGCAGCAACAGGCACAGCTATGGCACTTTTTTTATGTCTTCTTGGGAAAATACACTCACACTGTCACTGGCCCTCTTTCTCTCTCCGCCTGCCACTCTCAACTCCAACATCTTAACGCAGACCAAGTAGCATCACTGTACATTATTATTTTCATATATTATTTCCATCACCAAAAATATTCATCACTGACAAAAAAAATAAACTTAGAATAACAGTATTCATTGAGTGGCATTATTAGTATAAGTGAAGACAACCCATTAAAAAAGATATAATTTTTAGGTGTTAAATTAAGAAAATGATATTATATTTGAATGTGGAATGGAACAGGCTTTGGATGATGAGATGGTATGGTACTTATCCATTAGATTCCAAGTGGGAAACTGCATGAGGGGTGACAGTAGTTTGACTGAAAGGAATGGCAGAAGGAGATTTGTGGGTGGGATGAATTTTTGTTTGCAGGATTTTCATCTGGGAGTGTGCTGAGTTGAGAAAGGAAAAGGAGAGAGAAGAGGATTGTGATTCCATTCCATGTCTGTTGGCGGTCAAAGGAGACAAGAAAGGACACATATGCATATATGTATCTGTATCAGTATCAGTATCTGTATCTACGTGTGTCTGGTTTAGATGTTATTGTATGGTATTGCATTGTGTGGTACACTAGTTGGCACTTCCAACTTCTTTGTCACACTCCTTCAACCTCTCCTTTCCTTCTTACACCTTCATCACTCAAACATATATTATTTTAATACATACAAATTATTGATAAATACATCACCTTTTTTGTTTATTAGTTTGATAGAGATGAAAAACTAAATAAATCGTCTAAATATTGAAAAAGGACAGAAGATTGGGACAATCTGCCTTTTTTCACTTTCTTGGCGATTTAGGAGAAAAAAAAATTCCGTAGTGAGACTTGAAAACACTCTTCTTCTCTAGTTTTAGAAAATGCAAAATTTCTAGTATTTTATTTTTTTAACTTTTTTTATATACTGTATTTTTTTGGTAATGTTCCTTTTTTTTTTATGTCCTGTATACTGTCATTTATTACACTGCTTTTTTTTTTCATTGATTAGGAAGGAAACTAATTGAGAAATAGACTAGAATTAATAACTTCCTATAGTTTTGTTAACAAAAAATAAATAAAAGAGAGTGAATAAACAGAGAAGGAAATGCCAAGTTCAGTGTTGCAATTACAAATAATGAGGACATATTGCAGCTTAGTTTTTACATTGCATGGACGTTATATATATATATATTAAAATATCAGTACTTTAATCCTAATATTGTACTATTTTATTATTCCAGAAAAATCCTAATATTTCCGTTTAAATTATTGTAATAATTGGGTTTTAATTACAAATATCTTTTTATTGTGATAAAAAAAAAAATGAATGCACGTAGATATAAGTATCTGTTATAAATCAAGGGCATGCACATTTTCTTTCTTTTGTTTCTCATCTCCATTTCTTCTTATAATGTCAATGAAACATTTGTAAAATTATGTAATTTTTGGTCTATTAATTCTGTAGTATTTGAAAGTCGTTGAATTTCTTTGACATGCCTTGGTCTTAAAAGGATGGTATGCTTGAAAAACACTTCAAAGCACAAATTAGTATTTAAGGATTGCAATAATAAAATAACAATAATATTAATAGAGAATATCATAAAATAATTATTTATTTATGTTATTTTTAATGGTTTTTATTTGTGTAGGACTTAAAGATGACTTATGTCGTTCATAATTTTGGTTTAGTTGTTATTTATATATGGTAATTAATTTTAATTATTTAAAAATTAGGTAAACATCATATATGTTTATATTAGAATGGTATTGACTTTTTTATATTTTTCAATTTTGTTTGGTATTTAATGGTTCTGTTTGATACTTATGGATTTTACTTGATATTTCTCTAGCAATGCTTCTCAGTAAGACTACTTTATATTTTGGTTTAAGTTTGCTAACCTAAACTATATCAGTTTATATATATTATATTGGTTCAAATCTTCTCGACCTTATGATATACTGATTTTTCGGATTCAAGTGTAAATATAATAAGTCTAAAAGAAAATTCTATTTCTTTACCACGGTGTGACTAAATCCTTATAATACACTTTTTTTATTTTTTTAAAAATTTAAACTTTGCATGCTTCTTCTCAAACTTTTTTTCCATTTTGATTTCATCTCTAAAATCCCTCACATAGATCATATCACCTAAATAATAGACTATAAGACATTTCTATTCAAAATTGGATATTTATATAAAATAAGTTCACTTTTATTTCATAATATGTTTATTTTTTATAATTTTATCATAATTGTAAATGATTATTTTTTCTATCTTGTTAGGGGAAAATTTTGACTATCTTCACTAATTTCCCTTTTAAATTGTGTTTTGATTATCTTTGGTGATAATAGGTAGTTATATTTTTTTATGTTTTCAACTATTTTTTATTTTTGTTTGGAATTAAATTAGATTTCATGTAAGATAACTTATTTCGAATCAATTGTTTAAATAGTGAGTATGTTATGAAATTGTGTATTGTTATGACTTGTTATGTTGAAGAAAAATTTAAACTAAAAATTAAAAATTATTAAGTGTAATTGTAGGTATTAGATAGTCTTTGCTTGGTCTGAAAATAGATTGCACATAAGTTTAAAGGTTTTGGAGAAAAGTTCCATTTTTGTTAATATATATTGAAGTATTGATAATCCAATTTAAATTGTGTAATGTTTTTTCATGTGAGATTCAAATTGATAAATATTAATTGTTAGTAGCTAGTGATGTTTTGCATTAATTGTTTTATATGTTTTAAATTTGTTTAAATTAAAAAATTGACTTGTTCGAAAATGAGACTATTTTTGAAAGAGTTATTTAAAGTATGTAAGTTGTTTAGTGAAACAAATTTCATCTTGAGAGATAATTTCATTTTATGACTAATTTCACTAAATAAATTTATTAAATTTACTCAATGGATTTTATTGAGACAATGTTCAAGAAAAAATTTAACTTATAATTGTTTAATGAAATTTATTATTTTTAATGAAAATACTTATTTATATTTTAATGTTTAACTTATTTTTATTTAATCTAAATATAATTTATTCAATCATATAATGATTAATATCATTGTATGTTATACATTGACTCAAATGTTAAATAATTTATTCTCTTTATAAAAAATTTTAATTTTTTTGTTTTCAATAATTTATTATGTGAACTGAAAATTATAAACATCTAAGAAAATAATTGAAATTTAATTTATTATGTTATTTTTTATAATATAGATATTTTTTAATTCTATTATTAAGTAAATTGCACTTATGCAAATATTGAATCAATCAAGAATTTGAATGAAATTTATCATTCTACTGGTATACATAATAGCATATTTTTTGCTCCAACAGGAAAATTTAGAATGTAATTATTTATTAATAAGTTATCAACTATATTATTTATACAATAAATTACTACAATACACTTTATGATATTTTTCCTTTATCTCTTTATATCACATCAATCATCTTATCTCATATCTTATCTTATATATCTTTTACCAACATTAATCTTATCTTATCTACTTTCTCTTTTCTTCTAACTCTCTTTATTTCATAGTTTTTATTTTTTGCAAGAATATTTTCTTAAAAATTAATCGACAGTGAATTAGTATATTTTGTATTTTGAAGTGATCTGTCTCCTAACTCAATGTAACACAGTATGATATTATATTGGTCCACTAACATGCTTATACTAGTTTAATAGTTCAATAATGTAAGGTATAATTACTTTAACCTCTCTTAAAATATAATTATTTGTTAACTGCATAAAATAAAATATCACTGAGTGTATAATTAACTGGTGTAAAATGTTCAAACTTAATTAATCATCATATAAGGGCACAAATTAACTATTATGAAGATATTGTAAGTTAATTTGAATTCAGTTCCTTAAAAAACCAGTTGCATTAAAATCCAGCCATGAAATATTTTAATTTTCATATTATCTGTTCTGTATTTAACTCCATTTAAATTAGTAAAAGATCAAATACCAAGTATTCCGTGAACAATTCATTTTAGAATGTGTTAAATTAGTTCATAATTAATTCATCGTTTTCTTGTTCTAGCAAATACACAGTTTTGATTACATTGGATAACAAAAAATAAATAATATATTTATAATTAAATAATTAATGTGTATATATATATAAAGTGAGAAAATGAGATTTTTTCTCTCTCTCGTTTAAGCAATATGCAAGTATATGCTCGGAATGGGAAAAAAAATCTTATTTTCATGTGTTTTATTGCATGGACAATAAGTATTTTTTACACGAGTGAATCCCATTAAAAATACTTTTAATTTATAAAAAAAAAACACAAAAGATGAAATATACATGTGTGAGCTCACATCTAATAATAAAGTTACTGTTCTGAATTTCCAAATTTTAAGTAAATTATCCACATCTAATATAAATTATTTCTAACAATTTTAAAAAATCAAGTGAAGAATGCACCTTAAGCTTCAGACAAATCTAAACATGCGTTATATCTGAACTTACACTTTCTCTTTATTTAAAAAGAAAATCAACAAGGACTAAATTAATTAATTATAACATTTAAAAAAAATAGATAAATTTATTGAACTAAATGGGTTAACGTACCTAACCCACCTTAAAAAAATGATTAGGTACATTAATTGAGTCAAAAGCCAACTTCATAGGTTAAATGTGGAATGAGAAAAGTTATCTTTATAGTAAAGTTTTCAAAATAAGCTAACTAACTCCACTTAGCCTTGAAACAAAGGCTGAAAACTTAAAAATAAAAAAAAAAAAAATCACGAGGCCCAAAAACTTATAATGGCATCACAAAATCATATTTAAAATAACTATTTTTAATAGTCATACCTAGAATACCTTGTGGTAGAGTTAAAATATCACGTTCTTATAAATTAAATTATTTTAACTTATAATGGTCATAAATAATGTCTGTTTGATATTACAATTCATAACAAAATAAAATTAAAAGTTACTAAAGTAAATGCTAATGCTTACAAATAATTTTAACCCATTTTAATGTAAGTAAAGAATTGTAAAAATAATAATTCACTAGCAAAAGATACCTTTTTCTTTTATTAACTAGAATATAAAAAGTTGTTAAAGTATTTTCCGGCAATGAAATTATAGTATAACCAGAATAATGGGAAATGATGGTGCAAAGTATTTTGTGTTGGGGGAAAACTAATTGTGACATTTTAAATGGTCACTAAAAGGAGTTTGACCCCATTTGAAAGGGTCCAGCTTCTCTTGTATGATCATATATTCCGATATTGGCTACAATCATCAAAATACATATAGGAAGTAAATTACTTAATTTAAAATACAAAAAATAACTATATAACTATATTACATTCAATTTTCGTACATACATGTCCGTCACATGCTTGCAAACCATAACTAGACTTATGACCCAATAACACAATCTCTATAAACAGATAATTTATTTAATTTTAAATTCTTAAACCCTAAAACATTCCTTATTAATCAATTCAATGAATCTAATATAAAGTAACAATATCCAGTTAAATTTATTAATATATATATATATATATATTTATTTAAAATTATATATAAAAAATAAAATAAATACTCATACCCTACCTCATATAATCGTTATAATTTTTTTTTCTTTTTACTTAAACTATCACCTTTTAAACTAAAAATCATCATTTGAACAACTAGATAAACATTTGAATCATGAGTTTCTATAACAACATTAAATGTAACTGCATGAATATCGTATGCGGGTCAATTTTATTATTTGAGCAAAATATGTAACAATTAATTATTTTCAAAATAAACATTATTGACTTAAAATTCAACTCAAAACAAATCTGTTCTAGCGCAATTTATTCAAATTCTCCAAGTCTACTCAAACTAAATATTTAACATCACAAATAATTAAATATTTCAAAAATCAATCCGCAATAAAATAATTACACATTAACCAAATTCAATAACAAATACTAATCTAGACTTTTACTTTGAATTAAGTAAAATAAAATAATTTTTCTTTCCTTGAAATCAATGTATTCTTAATGAAAACTTCCAAGAAAATAAAATAAAAATTATGAAAAGTCTTTAACTTAATATAGTAAACTATCAAGAAAATAAAAATAAATTAAGAATTATCAAAACTCTTGTTCTAATGAAGTCTTAACTTGTTCAAAAAAAAAAAAAAAAAAAAAAAAAAAAAGTCCCAACTTGCTAGATTTAAAAAACAACCATATCATTATAGATTCTGAGTAAGACATATTAATCTTTTTAACTTAGATCCAACATGCAAAAGACTAACTATCAACATGCAAAAGATAAAATATAAAATATAAAAAGTAGAAATGAATTAGAAAAAAAATTATTAAAAATGTAACCTAAATTTCACTACCTTCATGTAATCTAAATAAAAAACAATCGTTATCTTTATCTTCTCTTTATTTCTCCCTATCCCTCGTTCTCCCTCTTTTTTCTTAAGCCTTCTTCTCTCTTCTTTAATTTTTCAAGTATAACTTTTTAACCTAAACCTATAATTTACTTTACCTTAAAACAAAATTTTGAAATAAAAGAATTTTAATTGAAGTAATTAAAATTCTTAATTTAAAGAATTCTTTAAAATCCTCAAATACCTTATACCAGCACACTATTTATTGATTAATACAGAAGATGGCAATGAAATTCTACTTCTGTTTTCTTACAAACGTATATTACAATTTACGCTGCTCTCGTGTGTTCCTCGGATTCTAATAAACTTTCCTACCAAGTCGGTCTGGTTCATGATATTGTTATCAACGTTGTCGAAAACACTCTTAATTTTGACGAAGAATAATTTTCATTAAATGGACTAAAAAAGAATAATGAGAAAAAAAATATGCAATACTCAATGACTCCCCCGTAGAAAATTTAGGATAATGCTGTTGAATTCTTCTGGCTTTTCCATTTGAGGCACATGGGCTGCATCCTTTATCAATTCTAATTTTACATCTTTACCTATCATCCTGCAATACGTTAATTATAAAACACAATATTGGTGTTAGTGGAAAACAAATGGAAATTTTATTCAATAAAATATTATATAACAATAAAATAATAATTTATTTCAATATTAAATAGTTATATTTTAACATGTGCGTCACTCAAAACAAATACATGGAACGTACACGAAAAAACTACATTTTTGAAGGAAAAAAGCAAAAGCATACAGTTAGAAATTTAACATACTCTTTGAGCTCATGGGCCAATCGCACGGGAAATATCCGGTCTTGTTCCCCCCACACCAAGAGAACTTCCTGAACATGATATAACCAATATCAATTAGCCACACTAATTAACAATCCAATGATTTAAATAAAATTCTGAATTCAATCAAAGAACAATATCAACATACAGAAATAGAATTGTATATAAGTTTGATTTGGCATAAAGTGAAACGCAAATTCGTTTTGTATATAGAAATTGAAATCGAAATGAAAAGTGTGGTTATTGCCTGTTGAAGAGGTGAAATGTTTGAAGTTTCTTCCTTGCCGAGAGTGATCCCTTTTAGAATCTCCAATTTTCTCTCCTTATTATCGCTGTACAATTCCTAGAAACAATAGAAGGAAAATGAAGGAACGAAAGGCGTAGAAAAATGAGAATGAAGAGAGGGAGAGAGAGAGAGATACATGGATGAAGGCATTGAGGACAAAATCCGGGAAGATATGGGGAGGCTTGTAGATGGAGAGGGACATCAACTTGCGGAGGTGGTGAGGGGAAGAAGGCAGCAGGAGGTCTTCGATGCTGTCCAATTGAGAAATTCGGACGATGTCTTGGTTGCTACTCGCCGTCATGTTAACGCCGGAGCTGGCAATAACCACTTTCTTCACCCTCCCTTCCCCCAACATCTTCGCCAGATTGTAAGCCACCAAGCCGCCGTAGCTGGTGCCCACCACGTGAAACGTATCCACCTCCAACTTATCTAGAAGCTTCCGCAACGACTTCGCCTGAAACACCTCGCTCCTCTCGCTGGAAGTCGTGGTGGAGCCTCCGAAGAATATGAGGTCTGGAACGTAAACGTTGAAGTGTGGGGCCAGGGACCTCACTTGTCTGCGCCACTGCCACGTGGCCACGGGCCCAAAGCCGTGGATGAGAACGAGAGAGGGCTTCTGGGCCGTCCTGTTTCTTGGGCCCCAGAAGTGCATGGTGGTCTCCTCGTCCAGGGCGAGGGCCTGCAACCAGAGGCCCGCCCCCGTGAAGCAGCGTCGGATGTACCTGCTGTACATCCAGACGAAGTTGAATGACGAAGGCATCTTGATGAATTTGGTTGGTCCCTCCCTCGTCGGATATCCAAGGTTGATTGGCATTTACATTGGTTGAGGAGAGGGTGCACAATGCACCCCCTTTTTTTTCTCCCTCGTCACGGCTCCGCTTCATATTAGGAGATTGTTGTGTTGTGTGAGAAAATGTTAACTTTACGGATAACCTTCTTTTCCTCTCAGTTGATTTGCCGTCAGAATGATCTTCACAGATCTTTTGTGGACTCGTTTACTTGTTGGGGGATACTTACGCTGCTTATTCATCCCTGGAAAGTTGCAATTCCGCAAGTCAAGACTTCCGTCAAATTATATTTTTACAACAATAATATTCAATTCTGATAATACTTTTTTTTTTTTTGCATTCATGATAATTTTTCAAAAGGTATCTTTATTCATTTTTTATTATATTTGTTTAGGGTTTAATGTAAAAATTAACGTGCAGATGTAAACTTTCATTATATTTAATTTGTAAATGGTAATTAATAATAAATAAGATAAAGAATGTATTTTAACACCACTGATCATAAATTATTTTTATTTAATCATTATTAATTCAATGTGAAATGAATATATTTTATTGTAGACGTATTTATTATTATTCTTACATCAAAAGTGAGATAAAGATGAAAAGAAATACAATGTTGATTTCGTTAACTTTGCTTCGGTAATATATTTTTAAAAGGATTCAGGTTTTGATTTTATTTTTTTTTTCTTTTAGTTCCACAACATGATCGTTATAATTATCATAATAATAGCAATAATAATAATTTTTAACTTCAACAATTGTACGTGATTAACCTCTTTATTAATATAAACTTTTAATTATTGAAAAAAAAATATCAAAATAGAATATGGACATACCAAAAAAACTCATAAAATAAGTCAAATTAAATTAAACAAATTACAATTTAAATTGAATTGTGGAACTTTTTTTTATGTGAAAATAATTTTTGAAAGTGAAAGCACAGTCCAAACTTTTTCTCCAAACGCCTAAATTTATGATTCATAAAGACGATTGACTGTTTTTCTCGATAATTTAGTATACGCATTTATTAAGACTATAGTCAAGCCATGAAATCAATAAATATCTGCATAACATTTGGCTGTTAAAAAAAACAACTCTTTGAGTAGTATGACTTTATACAAAAAATTACTTTTTTAAGGAGTTAATTTTTTATGTTTTTGTTAAGACAAATATATTAAAATATTAGCAACTTAAATGTTGTATCAATGATTTTTAAAGAAATTATTTTAAAAATCAATAAATTTATCATGCGTAATAATTTATGGCTAGATGACAGCATAAAAAATATTAACGCTTTCACTGTATTTTAGTTAATAATACAAAAAAAAGTGTAAAAAAAAAAAAAACTTAACAGTAGTTTATATATATTTTATTTAATACTAGGTTTATTAGGACTAAAAACACATAATGTTATAATTTATCATTAAAACTGATGCAGACAAAGCATGACTTTAACGTATTTTACAATGCTAATGAGAAAATTACTCAAGAATGGCCTCCCAAAAAATTTAGGAGAATGTTGTTGAATTCTCTTGGCTTCTCCATTTGAGGCACGTGGGATGCCTCCTTAATCAACTCCAATCGAGCCTTCTTACCGATTATCCTGCAATATGTTAATTTAAAGAACACTTCAGATAGAGAATATCTCACAATTCTCACCTCTTAACAATTTGCCATTTCATCTACTAATTTATAGGAGGTGTTAATGGTTGAATGAAAATTAAAAAACATCTAATAGATGTGAATTGAATTTGGAACATGGAAGAAGCAAAAAAATTCATACTCTTTCAGTTCGCGGGCCATTTGCACGGGGAATATTTGGTCTTGTTCCCCCCACACAATGAGAACCTCCTGAGTGTGAATACAAATCAGTTACGGTAACAATGGAATATATTGGGGAAGGTGTGTGAGTTTGAACTCTATGCATATCGATATACACCATGCTTACTTGTTGAAGAGGCGAAAGTGTTGAAGTTTCATCCCTTCCGAGGGTTAATCCTTTCAGAAGCTCCTTTTTTTCCTTCCGATTCACGCTGTATAGTTTCTACAAAACGTAAAAATTTATTATAAAAACTGAATTCCTAATATTCATTATAATTAATCAACATAAGAATTGAATTGAGATGTAGTGTGATGGATCGGTTTGAAAGCAAAAGAAAATTGATAGAGAGAGAGAGAGAGAGTTACGTGTAAGAAGTCGTTGAGTAAAAAATGCGGGAGGAACTGCGGAGACTTGTAGACGGAGAGCGACATCAATTTTCGCAGTTGTTGAGGTGTGGCAGGTAGCATGAGGTCTTCAATCTTCTCCAATTCAGCCCTCTGCATCAACGCCACGTTGTTGCTCCGTTTCATGTTAACACCGGAGCTAGCAATCACCACTTTCTCAACCCTCTCTTCCCCGAACATCTTCGCCAAATTGTAAGCCACCATGCCTCCATAGCTCGTTCCCACCACCTGGAACTTCTCCACCTTCAATTTATCTAGAAGCTTCCCCACCGAAGCGGCCTGAAACGTTTCGCTCCTTTCGCTCGATTTGCTGGTAGAGCCTCCGAAGAATATTAGGTCCGGAACGTACACGTTGAAGTGAGGGGCTAAGAATTGGACCTGTTGGCGCCACTGCCATATGGCCGCAGGCCCAAACCCGTGGATCAGAACCACGGAAGGCTTTTGGGCCGTTCTATTGGCGGGGGCCCAAAAGTGGACCGTGGTTTCGTGATCGACGTCCACCGTGTACGACGAGAGGCCCGCGCCCGTGAAGCAGCGGCGGAGGTAGAGGCCGTAGGCGGAGACGGGGCTTAGAAACGACGGAAGCATCATCTTTACCTCAAAACTGGTACCTTGTGGTTGGACATTACAAATAAAAGTTAGTATTTATTTATTAATGGGATCCCGTCAGAGGAAGATTGTGCTGTGCTTAAATTAATGAGACGGTAAAGATAGGTGGGTTCGGAGAAAAAAAAAAAATGAGTCATGCAGTTATTTTGAACCAACAGAGGAAAAATTTTAAGGATGGGACGCGTTTCTTCTTGCTAGCATTGACTAAAACAATTTGTTGCATTTTTTTTATTGTAAACTACTTTCTTGATTATATTAATGATAATATAACGTTATATTTGATATGCATGGACCATCCTAATCTTCAACTAACTATACTGATACCGAGAAAATGTGTGTTGCGTCACCGAGACTGACTGCGAGGATCAGTGGAATAAATATAATATGAATAGGGTGAAAAGTAACAAAAGAAAAAAACAAGTTGAATGTTATAATCAATAAGTTGTTGAGAAGATGAGAGAATATTTGAAAAAAAAAAAGTTATTGCATAATTCAGAAACTCCCTCACCAAACACCCAAATTTATAGCTCACCAATATGGTGGTGCGCGCATTTATTATAAGAGGAAAGTTTACCCTGAAAGTTTCAAATTACGTACTATTTTTTTTTTCTACTCTTAGATTAGTCTCGGTAGTTGTTTACAAACATGGTAATGTGTTAATTTTAATTATTTAAAAATGTTAAATTTATGCTTCTTATATGTCAAATCATTCTATTAAATATGAGTGCTATAAATAAATTTAGGGTTATCGATTATGTTTAAGTGAAGCTTGAAGAAGATGAAAAAAGGATAAGAAAAAGAAAATGTGAAGAAAAATTTGAAGGGAAAAAGGAAAAGAAAAGGAGTTGATGAAGAGGAAGAATGACCAGTTTGAAGTCATTCATATTACTTTAATAAAGCCAAAACATATTTTTAAGACTCTTCAATGTAGTCCTTGATAAGGTGATGCTCTCATTAAAGACTTCCAAAGGTTGTCGTCACATAACTTCACATTCAATTTCCATCAACCCAAAAAACTGACAGACAGATCTTAATTATAGGTACTGCTTTTGAATTTGAATGCTTTTTGAAAAAGAAAAAACGGTACACATTTCAAGTCCTCAAAAGATATTTGTGTAAAAGGATAATTATAATTTATTATTTTTATTATAACTATTACTATTATTATTATTATGATTAATAATTATTATAATAATATTAATTATATTAATAATAATATCAATGTTATTAATGATAATATTAATAATAATAATATTAATATTAATAATGTTAATAATAATAACATGAATAATATTATTAAAAAAATAATAATACTAATAATATTAATAATGTTAGTAATAATATTAATTTTAATAATATATTTATTATTATTATTATTATTATTATTATTATTATTATTATTATTATCTATAAATTATATCCATATTATATCCATATGTAATTACTTGTAGGTAATTGGATCTATAAGTAATCAGAATTTATAATTTATTTATAAATACAAATTTATCGATAATATTAAATTATTTATAGAAATAGTATATGATGATTTATAAATAATGTTAAATTTGTTTACAAATTTGTATATCCATAAATAAATTAGAAATTTATTATAATAACTGTTGAAGGCATTAAAACTTGGATCTTCACACGAAAAGTTTTCAAATTATTTGTATACAGACTGTGAATGGTTTCTGTATATAAGACCCACACGTAATATTTTTTTGTACTTTGTTTAATTATTTTACTTATAACATTTTTAATGTTGATGAGTATGTTAAAATATTACAAATAATTTTTCTTATTTTTTATTTAACTAGTTATTCAGCTCATAGAAATGGTTAAGTTATTTAATAAAAAATAAAAATTAAATATAATAAATAAGTTAACTAATTAAAAGAAATTTCTTATAATGTATTTTGAGATTAATTTATTAAGAAAACAAGTTTTCATATTGTTTCATTTTTCATAAATTTTATTAAAGATATTATTGCATAAGAAACTATTAATTTTGAAATGACTAATATATTCTCTTTTAAGAGTAATAAAAGAAAACTGTGAATAAGATGAAATTGTAATTTGTATTAAATAAATAGACATTTACTTATTTATTCTTATTCTTGAACCTGTACACATATAATTGGATGAAATGATTAAATTATCTTATTCAATTTTTTCTCATCACATTTTATTATTTTTATCATCACCAGTCCATCTTACACCATTATTGATAGAGAAGAAAAGAGAGAATGAGAATGTTGTAGTTATAAAAGAAGAAAATTTCACTCCATAAAGTTCTTTCTATAACATATCTCATGTATTACGAAAAATTCATTCAAAAGATATATACATTAAAAAAAGTTTGTTCCAAAATATTTGTTTAGAAATTTTATTTTGAAAATCTTAACATGTTTCACAAAACATATTCCAAAATATATTTCATGAATTTAAAAAATCATTTGAAAAAAAATTTCAGAACAGACAATTTGAAAATTACTTTAAAGAAGATAAAATAGTCACTTTAAAAATTATGAGGTGCTGGTTAAAAATAGGGTGCAGGAAGTAATTTCTTAAATAGATCATAGGAGTCCATGTAGAAGCTGACCCTTACCAAGCCTATAATTTACAAGGCCTTTACAACTTTATCTTTTGAGTGATTCTTCTGCACCTTCATGACGACTTCCTCCATTTTCATAGTTTTTTAAAATTCTAATTTTAGACACAAGGAAAAGACCAAAATACCCTTGAGAAGCATAAAGGCACAACATATTCAAAGGTTAGTAGAAATATTGATAAAGGTTTAAGGTTGTGAGAGTAATGTTGAGAGATTATAAAGATGGAAAAAGACTATTGTAGGAGTTGTTGAAGAAGGAAACTGTTGTTGGAGGAGGAAGGAAGTTGCAGTGTTTAGGGTTTAGGTTACAGTGTTCATTGCCAACGGTGCGTTCAAATTTTTTTTTTTTTTCAGTTCACGGGTTCTCCAAACTGCAATGTTAATGTTTTTGGAAAAACATTGCGGATTGTAGAACCCGTAATAAATTGGGACGCACCTTCACTATCGCGGGTTCTACAACCCACAATATAAAAAATTTTGAAACATATTACGGGTTGTACAACCCGTAATTCAAAAAAATTTCAAAAATGAATTGCGGGTTGTAAAACCCGCAATGTATTTTCTTAAGATTTTTACATTGCAGGTTGTAGAACCCGCAACCCAAAAAATTTTATAAAAATACATTGCGGATTCTACAACCCGTAATGTAAAAATCTTAAGAAAATATATTACGGGTTCTACAACCCGCAATGTGTTTGAAAAAAATTTTACATTGTGGGTTGTAGAACCCGCAATGTGTTTTGAAAATATTTTTTTTTGTAGTGGTTCCTGTGGAGAGTGGATGGAGGTTGATGAAAGTAGATAGAAGATACAATGATGAAACTTTTATGGTGTTCAAGCCTTTCTCTATTGCGAGAGGAGAACAGTGGAAGAAATTTCGAAATTGCAGGAACCTGCGTATGTACATTGTGGGTTCTACAACTCGCAATGTGTTTGGAAAAAACTTTACATTGCGGGTTGTAGAACCCGCAATGTGTTTTGAAAATGTTTTTTTTTTGTGGTAATTCCTGTAGAGAGTGGATAGAGGTTGATGGAGGTAGATGAAGGATACAATGATGAAACTTTTATTGTGTTCAAGCTTTTCTTTATTGCAAAAAGAGAACAGTGGAAGAAATTTTGAAATTACAGGAACCTGCGTATGGAGGTGGAGGGTCGTTGGAGGCTAAAATGATCGAAGGATGAAAGGAGGAGATGATAAAGGTATGAAAAAGGGTAAAATGGGATTTTTAAAAATATCAAAAGGGTATTTTTGTAAAATCGTTATTAGTACGGAGGTGCAGGAAGTCGTCACGGAAATGGAGGAAGAATCACTCTTATCTTTTTCCTCCTCCACCGGCCTTGCACCCTCTCTTCCCCCTTCTCCTTAATTTTTTCCATCTCAGGATCTATCAACCTCACAATTTAGTCAAATTATATGGGGTAAGAACCAATTTGCAATGGTAAATAAATAATGGAAAGGAAATGGCCCACACAAACCTGCCCTTCAAGAAATATCTAGTCGTTATGAGTAGATAGATAGCTACATCTGGAGCAAGAATCACCAAAAATCCTAGAAAAGGATTGAAGAGAAATCTGGAATTTCGTATCCCATTGGAAAAATGACAAGTTTCACATCGCTCTGCAGACAGACAGAAGCCAGTATTGATTTTAGGGTGTGTAATCACATATTCCTGTTCCAATCATGAAACTTATCTCTTCTTGCACTTGTTGCGAGAAAACGATGAAACGCCCGAATCAAACAAACACATGGCATCCATCCAACACTTACTAGAAGTTACATTGTCAATTTGCCCTACCATAACATTATGTCATTCACATGCATGGTGGCGGAAGTTGGGTAGATGGAATGAGCCAAAGTTAGTTTTAACCTTTTAACTTCACCTACTACAATCCTGAAAACAACTCATTACCTTGATAATGACCTCTATAGACTGAAGCACGTTAAGTACTCTTATGGATTGAGACCATTCTCTCATCCCTTTGGGGGAGGTGATCAATTTTGATCACATTCTAGAATTTTCTACTGATTCTGTTAGTGTTTGCAAGTTGCAACTGAAGTAGGTAATTTTTGTTTTATATGAACTCTAAGATATTTTTAGTTAGCAAAAGAAGAACATGTTGGATACTGATACTCTAAAGTCACATTTTTCAGGGTTATTTCTTTTTCATCTTAAGCCATCAAATATACCACTTAAGTTTTATTTTCCAAGGAACTCTGATTGTTCAGAACCTTTTCATATTTTTTGTGTGAAAGAATTCTGATGTGCTTTTACTAAAATGTGATTAATGTTCAATATGTGAAAGTTAACATGTACCCAACTCTGGCTGCTCAATTGGGTGTTTTTAAAGCTAATGTATCTTTCCTACTGAACACAAGTTTACATTATTAAAGTAAAATAGAACTTTTCCTCTTTCTTATTTTGGTCACATTTATGGTCTTTAAGCACTTGGAAAGGGCAACTCAATTGTCAAAGAATGATGCAACGATTAGCCTAATAACTTGTGTAGAGTTTCGGCATATTTTCCACAAGGGATATGGAAGTGGTTAATGGTTAGATTGATTGGTTCACCCTTTCTCTTTGACCTTGGTGAAGGCTACCTATCATTTTGGTATATTTTTCCCTTTCGACTATTTTAAAATATCTCAACCCTTTTGAAGTTTTTGGTCGTATAGATTTCTATTTCTGAAACTCAGGCCTCGGAGCAGATGTATTTGATGGATTTATTAAGATTCTATGAATACCAAATTCTTAGTATCCTCGGTCTGGAAGCTATCCTCGATTATCACATTAAAAATTTCAAAGGAGAGCTGATTGTCGGGTTGCAATGTTTGAAGTTGACATCTTAACAACAACAACAGAGAAAAGTGTGACCTACCAGAAACTGGGAAATATATCAATTCAATAAACAAAGAAAACCGTCCAATGTGCACTAAAAGATTCGATAATATGGACTTGTTGGCTTTGCACCTGGCAAATTATGTCAAATTGTTGGACCTTCACTGTAATGTTCATCACCAGCTATACAAAAAATAAGTGTATGACTAAATGGATATATAGAGACAAAATAGAGATTGAATACATGTTTGTAAGGGGTTGGGGAAGTGTTGGGTAAGATTGAAATCTATAGACAGTGGAGTTTCTTGACATCTAATTAATTGAACACAGGACAAGAATTATAATATGATATAAAAGAATTGAAATAACAAATAAAATAAAAACCATTCATGCATGTAGTATAACTCTGCCAAGTGGGAATATGGCATCCCAGTTCAGGAAGAGGTCTAGAAGTCAAGGAATCTTTCTAAGGTTTTTTTTTTTTAATTTTATTTTTCTAAGGGTAGTTAGGACTTGGGAGAATGTATGCGCTATAAACTTCTCAACCTTCATTTATTTTTTTAGTATCATCAATTAAACCATGTTGTCTTTATAATTCCCTAGATTTAAGAGCAAAGAAAGTGGTTTTGTTCAGAGTATTGCACATACATACACTCTCATATTGGTTTTTCTAAATGAGTTCTAAAAAGATTACATGGAAATCTATTGTGTTGATCTTAAACTGTTACAAGACTCAGTGCTCCTTAGAGGAATCAGAGAAACAGGTTTTGAAACAAAGTACTTTCCAAAGATTATGCCTCTCGGATATAAGCATTCCAAGCTCCCCTCAGGCCATTGAAGATCTTTCAATTTCACTGGTTGGCCCAAAGCTTTACACATTCAGCCTAGAGGAGCTAAGGGAAGCAACACATAATTTCTCATGGAGTAATCTTCTTGGTGAAGGAGGGTTCGGACCTGTGTACAAAGGTTTTGTTGATGACAAACTTAGACCTGGTTTGAAGGCTCAGTCTGTAGCTGTGAAACAACTGAACTTGGATGGCTTCCAAGGTCACAGGGAGTGGCTGGTTAGTTTGTTTGTATTTTTGGCTTCAACTCATTCTGATATAGTCATAAGTCACTTTAAAAATACTAGTCCAATGAATAAAATCTAGCTAATGAAACATGGTTGAAGAATATCTGATACTAGCTTGGCACATGTTTTCTTTTATAGGCGGAGATTATATTTCTTGGACAGCTGAGGCATCCACATCTTGTTAAGTTAATTGGCTACTGTTGTGAGGAGGAGCACAGGCTTCTGGTGTATGAATACATGGCTAGAGGCAGCTTGGAGAATCAACTTTTTAGAAGTACGTAATGATGTTTTCCTTTATTCTACCTATTTTTCTCTTTCTTTTTCCCCATAAGGGAAGGAGTGAAATCCAGTAGACAATCACTGGGTTATTTTCTGTGTGAGTATTCTGATTGATTCAGTGGTACTATTAAGAAGGATATCACACATGAAAATTTGTAAATAAAGTTCTTGCCAATATCATGAAGTTATAAACTAAGCCTAAGTTTTGTTCTAATTCAAGCAGGATATTCTGCTGCCTTGCCATGGTCAACCAGGATGAAGATTGCATTGGGTGCAGCTAAGGGTCTTGCCTTCCTTCACGAAGCAGATAAACCTGTAATATACAGGGATTTCAAAACTTCAAATATCTTACTAGACTCGGTATGTTCAACATCTTTTCTGAAGGATGATAAAGTGGCCTACATCATCTTCCTATATGCAACAAAGTTTTTACAGTATATAAGATTTTTTTTATGTCAGAGTTTAATCTTGATATGCTGTCTAAATAATTAGAATTTTTTCTAGAACTTCTAAAATTTATTATAAAATGTTAATAGTTTTCAATTGTATGAAAAATCATAATTGAAAGACAAACTCTTTATCTTACAAATCCAGGACTACACGGCTAAATTATCCGATCTTGGGCTTGCAAAAGATGGTCCTGAAGGGGAAGACACACATGTAACGACAACATGCATAATGGGAACCCAAGGCTATGCTGCTCCTGAGTACATCATGTCAGGTAGATAAGATGTCATTAACTTTGTCTTTTGTGGTCACTTGATTCAAAGATCTTTGGAACTCAATGATTTTTGTATTGCTTTTCAAGATTCTCATGATTACTTCATTGTCTGACCCCAGGTCACCTTTCCACCAAGAGTGATGTCTATAGCTATGGAGTGGTTTTGTTGGAATTGCTTACAGGAAGAAGGGTAGTGGATAGGTGCCGACCCAATAGAGAACGAAGCCTTGTGGAATGGGCACGGCCTCTTTTGAGAGACCAAAGAAAGCTGCACCATATGATAGACCCTAGATTAGAAGGACAGTTTCCTACGAAAGGAGCTTTGAAGGTTGCTGCGTTGACCTATAAATGTTTGAGCCATCAACCCTATCCAAGGCCAACTATGAGTGACGTGGTTAAGATATTAGAGTCTGTTCAAGATTTTGACGATGTGATCATAGGACCATTTGTGTATGTAGCGGTGAGCGAAGGTAGCCAATGAGTCCTTTGTCTGTGGTAACAACAACTCATCAGCAATGTAGATAAAATATAGAAGATAGCAAAACAAATGAAGGAACAGTTAATGAAAATCAAGTTAAGTGTAAGTAATTTAGTAGTAGCGTCTGATTTTTGTTAGAAATAGAGAGCTTTAATGTAAAAAGCGTATGGTGTTTGTTTGAGGTGAAAATGAAATGTATAATACAAAAGTTATCAGAAATGCTGACTCTGATGCTTAGTTTTGAATGGATGCAACAAGTATTTAATGTTGCGTCTATGTATTTGTTCAGGCATTACTACTGTCGGTTGCACAATGTTATAATGATGTATCAGAAGAAAAACACAATATGATTGTTTTTTAATTAAAGAAATGCTCTACCCCTGAACCTACTATGAAATAAGAGGAGAAAGATCCCTCTATCAATCAAGCAATGAAATGAAGCAAACATGCAAGCAGATCAAGATTTTATTACTTATAAAAGATGGATGACACATGGACAGATGTTTAGTCTATACCTTCATACATATCTGTTGACGCGTTAAGAATGAAAAACAGATTTTGTTTAGATTCAGTTGTTTTTAAAATGTTTGTCAACTAATCTTGCAACGTGGTTTTTTCTAATTCTCGTAGTAACTTTCTATTAGCAAGGATTGAACGCCATCCAGATTGTTTCTGGAAGATGTTTGATCAGGGTCTCGCTCTCAGTTCTGAATATGATAGAACAGAAGAAATTAAAACAAGGTGCCTGTAGGGTTTAAACTAGAGTTTTACGTTGATATTGCTAGCCCACCAGAAGATATTCTAACCAAGGTGTTTTAGCTTGTGCTTTAGTGACATTTGTAAGGGATATGATCTCTGAATCCAAAAAAAAAAAACAGTCACCTAAAGTTAGGGCTGCTGCAATAACCACATATCCACTTATGCAAACGAATCTTCTGCCTATTTTTAAGCTTTTGCCAACAGAATAAAGGAACTGAAAAAAAAAAAAATTCAGAATTTGGTAATCCAGTTTTCAACCTTGTTCGTCTAATTCTTTTCCTTCACAATTTCAACTCTACCAAAAATGATATAACCACAAAAACTCAAGAACTCAATTTGCTCACAATTGCCACGGAATAAGAAAACTGTCACAAAATCAATTAAACTTTAGACTCAATCCAGGGTTCCCACTTCCCATTGTACCATTTTGATTATCACAATTACAATAAATTACAATACCATACAGGAAATTACACATCCCATAAACAATTGGGCTAAATTAAAACAGAGAATAGTAAACAACAAGTAAGATTCTCAGCAGAGGAAATTGAAAGATTTAAAAGCTGACTAAATTAAGCACAGGCGCAAGAAGTGTCAACGATAAGGGAATCTTCGCCCTCGTTCCTGAAGAGGAAGTAACCAACAGCGAGACCCACGACGATGGCCACGAAGACCCCTCCATTGAAGGACATAACGGACAACATCAACAAATACCCGATCGCAGAGCTCAGCCCAAAGAGAAACGCTCCAGCTACCTTCACGCCCAACTTGGCACCGTTTCCGGTGAGCCTCCGCCGCAAGAGAGGGGTCTCAATCTCCGCCGGGAAGGGCTTTCCGGTGCCGATGATCTTGAGGCGAATCCGGCGATTCTCGATGAACTGGTAGAAAGCGGAAACGACGAGGCATGCAAGGAGGGTGAGGAGATATTCGGTCCAATCTCCGGTCTTCCAGGAATCTATGAGAAGAGTGACCTTCCGGCTCCAGTAAAAGGTCATGTGCATCATCTTTGCCTCGTGGAATTTGAATTTTTCTTTCAAGGGTTCGCAAAAAATGATGATGAAGGTCAACTATTCCAACAATGCAATGGAATGCAGCTGCTTGCCTTGGACCCCTCTTTCTTCTTTCCAAAGATATTGTGATAACATTCCCAAAATGCCCTCAATAGCTGTCTTGTTTTTTCTTATCATGTTTACCTTGCTGTCAAATCTTTTCTTGGATTTGTAGGTAGTTTTTTTTTATTCTCTCTACTTCTTTTTTTTGCTTTTAAAATTTTACAATTTCAGTTTTAAATTATTTTTATTTAAAATAATTATTTTTAAAAACTTTAAATGAATATGTAGTTTAACAATAAATTGAAACAATATATATTTATAAATAAAAAACTCAGAATAAATGTATTTAACATAAATATGTATACTAAATTTAATCTAGGAATATATGATTGTATTAATTAAGTTTCTTGTAGTATCATCATCAGTTAATGGAAAGCTTAAGTTTAGGAATATATGATTGTATTAATTAAGTTTCTTGTACTATCATCATCAGTTAATGGAAAGGTTAAGTTGTGGATTTTATACAATTTTCATTTAGTTCTGTTCCAGTTGCAAGGTTATTTGTGGAATTTCAAATGTACTAAATTGGTAGTACATAAATTAAATGAAACAACCTTGTACTGCTTATTAGCCAAGGGACTTTCAAATGAAGGAAACGGCAGTACAGTTCGTGAATCAAACAATTGAGATTTGAGATCTGGGAATCTGACAAACAATCTGTATTGTGATCTCTTGGGTGAGTTTTAGGTTAAAATAAATATTTTAATTTTGTACCCTTAAAATTTGAAAAATAATTTAATTTTTGGAGTACAATAATAAAATTATTTTGGAAAGTTATCTTTCCTACCTTTTATTAGTATTAAGAGTATAACTATATCTTATATTTTAAATGATAAAAAAAATATCTTGTTTTAAAAAGTTTATTATGATAGCTTATTTTGAAGTTTGATTTGTAATATCCTTCAGTTAAATTGCAGGTTTTATTCTTTATGTAAATAAAATGCTTAATATTTTAAAACATGAATAAGTATTGGTTCTTTTATCATGAAACAATTAATATTTAGAAATAAAATAATGATTATATAATTTGCAATTATCATAAATTTTCGACATTTACTATTTTTTTTAAATGTTAAATGAGAGTATCTTAAGGGAGAACAAATAAGGCAGGAAGCAATTAGATAAATATCATATTACAAGGATAGACATAAACAGAAACAATTTTAAGGTCACACTAAAATCATTTAAATTTAAAAGAGAAATTTTCAAAAACTAAAATTATATCATTATATTACAAAATAACTAATTTATACGATTTTTCAAAGTAACTTGAAGGTAAAATTTCTAAAACATATAAAGTAAGCATATTTCATTTAAGTTGGACTTTGTGGTTGTAGTGCACATCCTTCTTATTTATCCCCATGAAAAATTTTATCCGTAAGTCTCTAATTGAGAAACAAAATTGTCTTTAAAATCTTAAAAAAAAAAAGACAAAATAGAAGATATATTACAGAAAGGAAAGAAGAGCACAAATATACAAACAAGAAGAGCTTTACTGTTTTAAAACAAAGTTTTAAAAATAATGGCACATTGATTAAAAAAATCAAACAAATACATTTAGACAAAAAAAAAAAACTATTCTTGTGTTTTCTTATTGGAGTAATATTGTTTAAAAACTAGTTCTAACAAGTTAAAAAAACTGTTTTTTAATAATAGAAATTAAAAAAAACATATAATTTAGAATGGTTAAGTATTTTTGTTAATATTTTTTATAAAGCAAAAAGATCAATTATACTAGTTAAAAAAGTTCAACATTGAGAAATTCTCTCATAGATTCCTTTATTCAGATATCACTTATTAAGAAGTTAGCCCCTTCAAGTAAATACTTGTAAAATTAATTATTAATTTTGAAGGAATTCATCTAGACTCTCAATGATAACATTAAAACCTGTGGTAAGAAAAAAAATGTTTTATACCATAATTGAATAAATTGTGTTCTTTTTGCAGAAATACCATAATGTGTGAATTTAACCCATAGTTATAAATAATAAAAAATAAATTATTGTTTATTAATCTTGATTATAATAAGTTACTTCTTGTTATTAGAAAGTCAAACTGTTTTTTTTTTTCTTTCGAAGTAAAATGTATTATTAGTTCTACTCTATTAACAAATTAATTTTAATTTACGATGATTTATTGTTGAATTAAAAAAGTTTATTTAATCAAATAAACAATTTCAGTGAAATATTATATATATATATATATATATATATATATATACAAAATAAAAATAATATGATATAAAGTAAACATGATTTGACTAATGCACGTGTGAAGATTGAACATTTTACATTATACTTAGTTGATATTTAATAAGAATGGTGACAGTGATGTGTACTACTCTGAAAAAAACATACAAATAAAGAAATACATTAGTCACATATTATTTCCACTCGTTATTCTGTTCATATGCACAATTTTTGTTAATCAATAAATATTATTTGTTAGTATAGTAGTTTGCATTATATAATTCAAATCCATCACCTATTTACCTCTTCCCATTTTTATTTAGACATCTAATATTTACTTAAAAAATAGTGGTTGTAGTTTTATTTTATTTTTGCTTCTATTAGTTAAAGAATTGAATATAAAATTGACTTAGGCATGGATACAAGTAGATATTTTTACATATTAAAGGAAAAATAATTTTCTTAAAATGAACACATTTAAAAAAAAAGAACATTATTATTAGAATACATTTTAAAATCAGATTTTTTTTTTCTTCACGGAGAATATGAACACAGGCATTGTGAGTGGGTGCATATATCCCCTAACAAAGCAAACGATCACAAGAAAATATATATTTGGAATTACCCCACTCAATTTCTGAATTATAACTTATGCACAAACATGAACAGACGAAAGAAGGACATGTAGCAATTTTTAAGGTTTGATTATCGTTATCAGCAATTTCTAGCACTTTCCAACTTGTACAAGTAGCGGGCCTATGAAGTAAATGTTTTTTCTGAAAAATCATTGACTCTTTGTGAACAAGGACCCCATCTTCCATTCCCTAATAAAAAAACTTGAGTTTCCCATTCCCATGGGTTATACCATACCAGCAAAGGTCCCCTGAGTCTCTGACACTCAAGATATTTCTCATGCCTCACCAAATCTAGCAAGTAGAAATGCACCATCACATTGATTTAGGAACAGAAGTTATAAAAAAATTACATTATTTTTGTTCGTCTGATTCTGAAGAATCCTTTACATTTGCAATACCTTTGGAACAATACAAGTAAAATATTGATCTCTTTCTGCCACTACTATGCTCTAACTGTTAGAGCACTGAGCATGCCCAATTTTCAAATGAAAGCAATGACGTCAGAGAAATGCCACTAAAGAACAATGGTTAAAATTTTGTATTTTCTAACTGTCATTTTTTTAAATGGTTCGAGATTAGAATATTCTTAAGATGATGAATAACTAGAGCTAAAAATGCTAGATTGCTGTAACCCATTAAAAACATTTAATAAAACATTTAATAAAAGTAAGAAGGAGAAATCCCAGCCATTGTAAAGGAACATTATTTGCACACACACATGATTGTCCAACATGTTTAAACATCGAAAAAAAATGTCATAAACACAGACATAAACACAGAAGGAGAATTCATGACATATAGACTGAAGTCAAGGAAGGAGAAAGACTCCTGCCAAATCATCCATTCAGTCCAAAATGTCACAAAACAGAAACAAAACAAGACTAAATTGAGAGAGAAGTACAAATTAAATATAACTAAATTGACCAAGATGAGTAAGTAAATCTTGCCCCTGCATGCACCAAGTCAGCAGTTACTACTCACTGGTTATCTCTTGCGGCTCCTCCTTTGAGGATCCTTCTGAAAAACATGTGCGGGAGCTAGCTATAGGCGAAAAGGTCGAAGAATCCTTCCTGGGAGAATCCAAAGATCGAAAAAGAAGGTGCTTCATTGCGAGAATCAGGTCATGGGTGGGTTTGTTGGGAGGACTAGAAGCAAAAGATCTGAACTTCATGTGACGCTTCAGAGCTTCATCGGTGCTAACATCAACATCTTTCAACTTCAAACCCTCTTCCTTCACCGCCTCAGTACAGAGCCCACAAATCCAACGACCCTGATACCTCTCCCTCACGCTGTTAATGTAAAGCGTCGTGCACTCCTCCGTTAGCCCGCAGCAGTAGCACGTCACTGAGCACACCTCCGCCTCTGTCAATGCATCCGTCACCGCCTTCTCCGTCACTGCCTTCTCCGTCACCGCCATCTCTGTCACCGCCATCTCTCTGAGCAAACACAATACAAATTAGGGTGTTCAGATACAGTTTGGGATGATTGGATTTTGAAAAAAAAAAAAAAATGTTTTAGAATTAAGAGGCAGTGCATTACTCTGTTGTGGACAATGCAAGTAAATGAGGCAGAGTGATGAAAATCACAGATAAATTGAAATGATAGCAGTGTTGTTTGTATATACTTGAGTGAGGAGTTATCTTTCTTTTTCCCACTGAATTTCGCCGCCCAAGAGCTCAACCCCGACTGACGTGTGGTGCATCTCAGAGCCTTAATTGGCTCCACAATCCAATTCAGTGAAAGAAAATGCACCCCTTCTGCACTTTCATCTAGATCTGTGCTTCTGTTGTTCGTTCTGTTGTCTTTCTCTTCGCCCTCAGAACCAAACAGCGCAGAGAACCCTGATCGATGGATTAAAAGGTGATAAGTACTACTATCTATCTATCGCCACGCATCTTTGTTCTTAGCTTTCGTGTCTATTTATTAGTACTAATTTGCTATGGGTTGCAGAGTTTTAACCCAAATCTCAAACTAGAGTATACTTCTTCTCCCAATCATTGGCAACTTCGTGGCATTGACACAGTAATTATAGATAAGATTCCGAAGTGTCCCAGGTAAGGTTTTTTTACCTTGGTGCTTCTTCAGGGGAAGATATATGTGAACGGTTAGATGGTGGCATTGATAGAACAACTAAGTGCCACGTGGAGTTATGGGATTGGGTAGTGAAGAGGTTTTACTGTGGGGCGCCTTGGGACAATAATGTGGGGTTCTTGGGAGTTGAGAGCTGAGGTGGTGGTGCCAGATTATGGACATTGCCAGCTGTAACGACAACTACGGCCCTCTTGGCTACATTGAAAACGTGAAAACCACAAATAATTCTGAAATCCTTAACAAAAACTCTGTTTTATTCTTCTTCTGGGGTTAGGGATACTTCTCATTCCAAGATAACTGCAGGATGGTGAGAGAATTTATGTAAAGAGATAAACCTTTTTAACCGCATTTAGTATTACTTTTTTATAATTATATTCTTTAAGAATAAAAAGATATATGTAATTTCTTTTTTTAATTATAATCATTTAACTTTCTTACTGAAATAATGCATTTTTCTAATTTTTAAATTGAGTTATTTAAAGTAAAAAAAATACAAATATACACATATTCGTATATATTCGTATATGTTTTCACCGCTATAGGATAATACGAGTTTGTCTTTGTTAATGTTTATCATTTTAATAATAAATTGGGTGGAAAAGTATCTACATTTCAAGATAATCATAATTCAGAAAAATAATACCAATTAAAAAATAAAAATAATATTGAAATGATGTATATAAATATAATTTTTAATATATTTTCAAACGATTCTTAATAATTTAAAAAAAAATTATACTGTATCTTAACTTGTGGTTACCAAAACTCTTATTTTAATCATACTTTTGCATTGATGTTATGTTTAAGTAAAGTTAAATGTTATCAGTTTTTATTTCTTTAAATGTATCCTTAAAAAATTATGAAAAAATGTTTTTTTGGAACCATAAATATTATACGATTTTATTCCATCAATTGAATTATTTTAATTTCTTTGTATGTTTAGTGTAAAATAGGTTGCCAGGGAATTTTTTTCGTTAATTTTTATTTTCAATTTTTTTTATTATTTTAAATTTATACTTTCATTTTACACCTCTTTTAAAAAATATTGGATAAATTCTTATTAGGATTTAAGTTTTCCAAGAAGTTATGAGTTTGACTTGAAATATCTTTACTGTAATATTCTGAAGTTGATTTTAAATCTTTTCTTTTTTATAATATTTGAATTTTCCAAATAAAGTATCTAAATAAAGATCTATTCATACAAATTTCTTATAAAATAATCAATAAAAGCATGATTATATTAAATATTAAATGAATAATAATAGATTCAATAAATATTTTAGTGGATTGTATCTAAAGGTATGTGGGTCTAGTCCAAGTTATTAATGTATATAGATTGTTAAGTTTTATAACAAAGATATGTTTTGAATTGGTTTTTGGTATTTAGATTCTTTATCTGATTAATCATATCTTATATATGAGTAAAATTATACTTGATATTATGTTTATCATATTTTTGATTGTATATTACTTTTTCTATATATTTAGGTATTGGATAATACATAAGTCCCTAAACTTGGATAGCAACCATAAACAAACTTATTATAAGTTGTCAAACTACGACTTTATATATAAAGTTCAACCTAAAAAAGTTACCTAAAAGCCTCTATGTTAAATTTAAAATTCATTCATCTTTATATTGAATTTCAAGTTCAACCTAATAATTTTTGCACTATCAAGTTCAACTTCAAACTTATTCATCCTCTACACCAAATTTCAAGCTCGGAGACTTATGTATTACATTTTAATAAATAGGGAGATTTTGTATCAACCAAACTAGGTCACACAATATTCAATATTATTGTATTTAATCACATAACTTGGGTGACCACCTAAGAAATCTAAACTATATAATCTAATGCACAACCAACTTCTATTATAAGGCTCAACAACCCATTTAATAAAGCCTATAATTTATAATTTGATTCCACATGGAGTAATATTTGATCTCATATTTAACTAAAAATGTTAAAGTTCAATAAACTAAAAATCAACATATAACACTTCAAAATGTTTCACTCTGATTCCACATGGAATATTATTTGATCTTATATTTATTAGAAGTATTAAAACTCAATCAATAACTATTAAAGTTTAATCAACTAGAACATCTTAAAATGTTTCAATTGGGATCACAGTCACACTTAAAAAAAAAAAATAATACTATCATAAAAGTAATTTATGTTGAAATATTTTGTAGCATTAGTACCTAATCAAAATGTAATTTGAAATAAGTATTCAATTTTTTTTTCAGTGATGATTGAACTTTAGTTGGTTTAAAAATATTTTTTAATTAGTTTACTAGCTAATTAATTATTATTTTTATTGTTTAACCATGTGTCTTCTGCACTGTAGGATTTTGATGTCACAATTAAGTTTGAATTCAGAGTAAAATGCATATTATGAATAAAATGACAATTTTATATAAACCATTTAATCTTTGATAGTTATCTTTAACTTGAGAGAATGTCTAGAATACATAATTATTATGAACTATATTTAATATTGGGTTAATAGAATTTAGTTTTATTGAATTAAAATATATTATTGTATCTTTAATGGTTAATTTGAATTAAAATAGGTGAAACGTGTAATTCTTGTAATAAGTACAGTTATAAACTTAAACTAAACTAAATTTGTATGTATAAAATAAAATAATTTATTTGAGTTGTTACGGATACTTTGTTCAATACATAGAAACATAAGAATAATTATAAGTAATAACATATACATATAATGAGCATGTACGCAAGTGTACACATATGCATAACAATGTATTAACTTAGTTTGTATATTATATCTATTTGGTATATGAAAGTACTGTTAATAAATTTGTTTTAATTTTTAAAATATCTAAATCATATAAACTATAACTTTATGTGGTGAAAAGTTGAGAGATAAATGTACATGTCTAAATATATTAAGATTTATAAATAAAATTCTTATATTAAATCATATTTTTAAAACTGTGTCAAATTGAACCTCCTTATATAAAATAATAACAAAATCACTTAAAATATTTCAAATTTTGTAAATACTAATGTATAAAATTTGACTAGTTAAATATATTCAAGGTTAGAGCTAAGAAGGAGGAGATGAGAGTTAGAATTATTTAATTTAAGAGGGAAAAAATGATTTGTATATAAAAACTAATTTTTTAATTAATTTTTTTTTAATCTTATGTCCTTATGCAACCTCATCTTACGTGTATTCTTAATATTTTTGTTTTCATTCTTTCATTTTAGTCTAGACTTTCTTGGATACATATATCGTATTTGACTAGTTAAACATATTCAAATATTTAAGGTTAGAGCTAAGAAGGAGCAGAGGAGAGTTCGAGTTATTTAATTTAAGAGGAAAAAGAATGATCTGTATATAAAAGCTAATTTTCTAATGAATTTATCGCGATACATTGAATATATCGCGATATAATGAATATATCGCAATATAATAAATATATCGCGATATAATAAATTTATCACTATATAATGAATTTATCGCGATATGGTGAATATATCATGATATGGTAAATATATCACGATATGATGAATATATCGTGATATGATAAATTTATTCTGATATGATGAATTTATCGCGACATAATGAATATATCGTGTCATAATAAATTTATACATAATGAATTTATCGCGACATAATGCATTTATCGTGACTTAATGAATTTATCACGATATAATGAATTTATCGCGATAAAATAAATATATAAGGATAAAATAAATTTATCACGATAAAATAAATATATAATAATAAAATAAATTTATCACGATGAAATGAATATGGAGAGAAAGAAAAAAGGAAAGAAAGAAAGAAAAAAAAAGAAAAGGAGAAAGAGAAAGAAAGAGAGAAAACAAAAAATAAAGAAAGAGAGAACAAAACAGAAAAGGAAAGAAATAAAAAAAGAAAGAAAGAGAGAGAAAGAAATAGAGAAACAGAGAAAAAAAAAAAGAGAGAGAGAAAGAAAGAGAGAAATAGAAAAGATAGAGAGAGAGAGTAAGAAAGAAAGAGAGAAAATACATGTTCTTTTTCATTATTTGAATAAGGATATTTTTGGAATTCGAAATTTTATGGAGGTGCATGACGAGATCATGGACGAGATCATGGAGGCGCAGGAAGAATTCATCCTTGTTTAAGGATAGTCTGATAGTCATCCGCAAGTAGACCGATAGGTCCAACAATCGTGTTTGGATAAACTCTCATAAGTGAAATTTAAGCCTAACTCAACCTTATAAAACTGACTTTTAAAATAAGGTTTGTATTCATATTATAAATGATTGAAAAGTTCATCTTTAATCGATGTGTTCTTGATTGAAAATTTGAATTATATTTTTATATTATCAATAAAATTAAAAATAAAAATATATTTTAAATTGTACAATTCTAAAACAAAAATAACTTTTCTAAATAATATAATTCAATATTATACTTTTTTATTTTTAATTAAACCTGTTTATATAATTCGAAAGTCATTTTACGTTCACACACTTCTACCATTCATAATACAATAAATTAATAAAAACATATACCAAATTTTACAACGAACTTCCAAACTAAGTATTCCACGACATAAAAAATCAAGTTCCACGAATATAAAGGTGCAAGAAGAACTCATGCCAGGAAGAAGCTATCTTGTAGTTATCCCTGCATAATCAAAACTAAGTAATCCACAACATAAAAAATTGTACTTTTTAGTATTGACTTTTTGATATGCTATATATATCTTGCTTTAATTTTTATTTTTTTATGAAAATATAATTTAATAAATATTTAATCAAATATCAACTTAAGTATAGATATACTTTTTACTTATTATTCTAACATAATTAAAGATGAGATACAAATTTTTGAATAACTATAAATATACTTATTACTTATTATTCTAACATAATTAAAAATGAGATACAAATTTTAGATTTATCAAACGTGAAATATACTTAAATACAATTTTTTATGATTAAACTTACAATCGTCCGTCGCCTTATTATCACTATTACGTATCATTATTAATTATATTGAGACAATTTTTTCATAAAGAATTATTTATCGAGAGGAAAAAAAGCCACTTATATAGAAATTAATATTAGTTTATGCATAAACTGATTTACAACAAATCTCTCATATAATTTTTTTAAATTGTACTTTTTAAACTTAAATATAAGTTAATTTTAATTTATAAAAAAAATTTAATTTTTTTTAGAAGTAATTGTAAAGGAATTTGTGCATATATATAATAATTTATGTGTATATATGCTCCCATAATTCCATAATTGTTTATGAGAATCGGAAACTTCTACGTACTGACAGATACAATGTAACACACCAATATCCTTACAGTGTGTAGCTTTAACCTAACTCTAACTATTTCATACAATTTCAAAGATAAATATTCTAGCAAACATTAAAGTTTTTTAACAGCATAGGGTGTTTTCCTTTCTTTTCGCACAAGCACACAGTCATCATTCAGAACACAGATACTTTTAGCCATTTGCGGCTGTTTTACACTTTTTCTATTGTTTTTCTTTATTTTTTTGCTACGTAAACCAATGGTGATTTTGTGCTTATCAAAAACAAAAAGTCTAAGTGTTCTAATGTGTTGGAAAACCTTTACAAAATAAGGTTAAACCAGCGGAATTGGTATTGCAAATAATGAGAACAACTTTCGTGTATGAAGAAACTGATGAAGATTTTGATAAGTATCAAAGCACCATCTGATAGCATTACGTACCATTGTTAATTTGTAACTAGCACGTTTTTGTGCTGTGTGCATGATTCAAATCAGTCATCGCTATAGTCGATTAGATATTTGATTTGAAAACGCTTACATAAGAATTATTTGTACTATAAGAGTCTAAAGTTTGTTTTGTTTTTTAGATAGAAATAGTACACTACTGCTTATATATATTCGACTATTATATTGTTTTATAGTTTATTTTCTTTCATGTAAATCAAATGTTCTTTTCGTTATATCTAGGAATACAAAACCATCATGAACTTAGAACACATTTTAACGTAAATCAAAATACAAGTTAAATATACAAGAATAAAAGCTAAAATAAATAAATAATGATCTTATAACATATTAAATTTCGCCTCACCAAATATATACAACCTCAAACCTCTTGTCATAAAAAACTCAACCTCAAATTCTTCATCATTATAAATATACCACATAAAATATTTTCAAACAGAAGTCAACAAAGAGTTGATGATTTATGAAATATAAATATTGAGAAAATATTGTTTTGGAACTGTACATATTTATGATAAAAGTTTCCTATTTACATAATATTATACATTTAGAATAATATCTTACACGCATTTAAGAGAGAGCTCGGCATCAACTTCCATTGATTTTCACCATGTAATATCTTGAAATTAAATACATAATTTAAGTTATTAGTGAAACTTAAACATCTCATACTTGTGATGATTATAATACTCAACACTCACTATATTTATAAGAAATAGTTTTAGAGAGATAAATATTTATAAGGAATGAAAAATAAAATATTTTACCTTTTATTTTTCAATTTTTTTAAAGATTAATTTTCATTTTTTTGTTTAGTTTAAACAATTTTCTCTTTAACTTTTAGAAAATAAAATGAAAAATTTTTAAAAATAGAAAATAAAAAAAGATATTTTTTTTTGAAAGAACTTAAAATTGTAAAAATTATATAGGGAAAAATATATTTATCCTGTGATATAATCAATCATTCGACAATGTTTTTTTTTTTTTTTTTTTTTTTT
>Ga0209489_100498_pt1 | contig 73687 bp, 63 predicted proteins | sample SiratrowhiteBW_FD_187527 | JGI IMG/M metagenome (GOLD analysis project Ga0209489, IMG submission 187527) | Root nodule microbial communities of legume samples collected from California, USA - Siratro white BW (SPAdes) (version 2) | ecosystem: Host-associated > Plants > Roots > Nodule | place...
CCGAGCGCATGCAAAGCCAACAGACCGGTGAGCGGACGGGGTCAAGGCCGTCAGCCGCCGCAGGCGGGGGCGCGCCAGCGCCAGCCTTGAGGCCGGCCGATCGCCGGGCTACTTCGCCACAGTTGCTCTTGGGCAACAAACAAGCGCTTCTCCTCACGGGACCATCGCCATGCGCCGTCTGCTCGTCGCACTCTGCCTGCTCGTCGTCGCGCCGGGAGCCCTGCCCGCCTTCGGACAGGCGCGTAGTCAGCTCGGCCCGCTCTGCACTACCGAGACCACGCCGGCGGACCAGATGGTCGACGCCTGCACCAAGATCATCGCGCTGAAAGTCTTCAAGGGTGAACAACTCGCCACCGTCTATTTCTGGCGTGCGGTGGGCTGGAATAAGAAGGGCGACTACGCAAAGGTCATCGCTGATACCACGGAAGCCATCCGGCTCAAGCCGAGCCAGGCTGTCTACAACCTCAGGGGATCTGCCTATTTCGACAAGGGCGACTACGAAATCGCGATCGCCGATTTCGACGACGCGCTGAAGCTCGGCCCGCCCAGCGGCATCATCTTCCACAATCGCGGCAACGCCTGGCGGGGCAAGCGCGATTACACCAAGGCGATCGCCGACTACGACATGGCGCTCAAGTCAGATCCGAGATCGGCGTTCTCGTTCCAGAACCGAGGCATCTCGAAGGAAGCCCTCGGCGAATCTCGACGGTGCACTCGCCGACGTCAACCAGGCGATCCGGCTTGATCCCTCGCTGCCGCAGCCGCTGATCACCCGTACCTCGATCTGGCGGGCCAAGGGCGATTTCGATCGCGCCATCGCCGACGGCAGCGAAGCGATCCAGCTCGCCAAGGAGAAGCCGCCGGTCAACATCATGACGCCGCCGAACAGCGTGCTGATATCGGGCTACACCCATCGCGCGCTGGCCTATGAGGCCAAAGGCGACTACGCACGCGCGCGCGACGACTACAAGGCGACGCTGGCTATCGTTGCGTCCGATGCCGGCAGCAAGGCTAGCCAGGCAACAGCAAAGGTTCGGCTGGCGCTGGTGACGGACGCCGCCGCGCCGATCCGGCGCGATACGCCCTCCCCTGCGACGCAGCCGGCGGCATCCCCTACCCCGCTGCAGACCGGCTCAGCACCGATTCCGTCGCCAGCTCCGGCCGTCCGCGGCGCACGCATGGCGCTGATCATCGGCAACGGCGCCTATGCGCACGTCAAGGCGCTGCCCAATCCGCCCAACGATGCGCGTGCGGTCGCGAAGAGCCTGCGCGACATCGGCTTCAGCGTGTCCGAGGGCGTCGATCTCGATCGCGCCGCGATGCAGAAGATGACGCGCGACTTTCTGCGCGAGGCGGCGCGGGCGCAGGTGGCGGTGGTCTATTATGCCGGCCATGGCGTGCAGGTCGACGGCCGCAACTATCTCATTCCCGTCGACGTCGCGCTCAAGCCGGGCGCGAACATGACGGAGGCGATGATCGACATGGACACGATCATGGCCGGCCTCGACGACCAGGTCCGCACCAACATTCTGATCTTCGATGCCTGCCGCAACAACCCGATGGCGCAGCAGGTCGCAGCTGCCGGAAATAATCGCGGCATCGAGGGCGCCTCGGGCCTCGCCGCGCCAACGAGTCTCGGCACCGGTGCGACTTTAGGAGCCGGCACGCTGATCGCATTCGCGACCGCGCCGGGCCAGGTCGCGCTCGACGGCGAAGGCGCCAACTCGCCGTTCTCCGCCGCCCTCTCGCGTCATATCGGCACCCCCGGGCTGGAGGTGCAGCAGATGCTGACGCGGGTGCGGGCCGAGGTGGTCTCGACCACGAAGAACAAGCAGGTGCCGTGGTCGAATTCGTCGTTGCTGGGCGAGGTCTATCTGGCGGAGAAGTGAGATGGCCTCGTGCCCAGACGCAGCGCAGCGCTTCTTCAGCGGTGCGCTGCCGAGCCGAGGCCCATCTCTCCGCCACTCGGCTCGTTGCGTTCTGGATCGCGGCTCTGCGCAGCAACGCAAGAGCGTTGCAGCGCGTCCGGGACACAAGCGAGGTCGGCGGCGGGGCCTAGTTACCCCACACTTCCTTGGCGATTTCCACCGCCAAGCTCAGCTTGGCCCACTGCTCCTCCTCGGAGAGGATGTTGCCCTCCTCGGTCGAGGCGAAGCCGCATTGCGGGGACAATGCGAGCTGCTCCAAGGGAGCGAACTTGGCGGCTTCTTGCAGGCGGCGTTTGATGTCGTCCTTCTTCTCGAGCTCGCCGAACTTCGAAGTGATGACGCCGACCACGACGACCTTGTTGCCCTTGGGCAGGAAGCGCAGCGGTTCGAAACCGCCGGCTCGGTCGCTGTCATACTCCAGGAAGTAGCCGTCGTAATTGGTGCCGGCGAGCAGGGTCTCGGCCACCGGCTCGTAGCCGCCCGAGGAGATCCAGGTCGAGCGGAAATTGCCGCGGCAGACGTGCGTCGTCACCACCATGTCGGCGGGCTTCTCCGCCAGGGCGTAGTTGATGATGCGGGCATAGATCTGCTGCAGGCCGTCCGGATTGTCGCCGCGCTCGCGCGCCTTCTGCAATTCATCCTGCGAGCAGAGATAGGCCCAGACGGTGTCGTCGAACTGTAGATAGCGACAGCCGGCGTCGTAGAACGCCTTCACCGCTTTGCGGTAGGTCCTACCGAGATCTTCGTAGAAGGCATCGAGGTCGGGATAGACGTCCTTCGAGATCGACTTCCGGCCGCCGCGGAAGTGCAGCACGGCCGGTGACGGGATCGTCATCTTGGCGGTGACGTGGGCCTGGTCGGCGACCTTCTTCAGGAAGCGGAAGTGATCCAGCATCGGGTGGTCATCGGGGAAGTCGAGCTTGCCGATGACGCGGACCGCATCGTGACGGGTCTGCACGCCCGTGAACTGGATGCCGGTGTCGGGGTGGAACAGCTCGCAGCCGGTGAGCTTGGCCAGGAAGTCGAAATGCCACCAGGAGCGGCGGAATTCGCCGTCCGTCGCGAGCTTGAGCCCAATCGAGGCCTGCTTGTGCACGACCTTCTCGATCTCCAAGTCCTCGATCTTGCGCAGATCGTCAGCCGAGATCTCGCCCTTCTCCAGTTTTGCACGGGCTTCCTTGATCCTGGCGGGGCGCAAAAGGCTGCCGACCTCGTCGGCACGGAAGGGGGCTTTGGTTCGCTGCATGTATTACTCCCTGCAAATTTTAGTGTGCCGCCGCCCCTGCCACTCCGAGATGGCGCTCCAGGACCGAGGGGTCCGCCTTCAGGGCAGCGCTCGGAGCGTCGTGGACGATCGTTCCGCGCTCCAATATCACAACGCGATCCGCGAGCCCCAGAATCTTTTGGGCATTCTGCTCGACGATGATCGAGCAGATGCCTCCTGCCCGGGTGATGGTCCCGATCGCCTTCAGAAGCTCCTCGACGATGATGGGAGCGAGGCCTTCGGTGGGCTCGTCCAGCAGCAGGACCTTCGGGTTGAGGGTGAGCGCGCGGCCGATCGCCAGCATTTGTTGCTCGCCGCCGGAGAGCTGGTTGCCAAAGTTGCTCCGCCGCTCCTTCAGCCGCGGAAACATCTCGTAGACCTTCTCCACCGTCCAGGGACCGGGTTGCGCCACCGCGGTCATGTTCTCTTCCACCGTGAGCGAGCGGAAGATGTTGCGCTCCTGCGGCACCCAACCGATGCCGGCGCGCGCCCGCTGGTCGGGCCGCATGGCCGTGACGTCGGTGCCGGCGAGCGTGATGCTGCCTGCGAAGCGGCGGGTGACGCCGACGATGGAGTTGATCAGCGTGGTCTTGCCGGTGCCGTTGCGCCCGAGCAGCGCGAGCACTTGCCCCTGCGCGAGGCGGAGCGTCATCTTCGGCAGCACCACGGCCTCGCCGTAGCCGGCGCGAAGTGAATCGATCGCGAGCAGGTCAGACATTGACCGCCTCCTCGCCGAGATAGACGGCCTTCACTTGCGGATCGCGCGCGACCTGCTCGGGAGGGCCTTCGGTCAGCAGCGCGCCCGAGACCAGCACCGAGATGCGATCGGCGAAGGAGAACACGAGGTCCATGTCGTGCTCGATCAAGAGCACGGTGACCTCGCGCGGCAGCGCGCCGACGACGGCGAGAATGTCGTGGCGCTCGCTCTCGGGCACGCCGGCGGCGGGCTCGTCGAGCAGCAGCACGCGTGGCTTGGCAGCAATGGCGACGGCAATCTCGAGCAGGCGCTGCTTGCCGTAAGGAAGCGTCACGGTCTGCTCGTTCATGACGTCGAGCAGATGGAAGCGCGTGAGCAACTCGGCGATCTCGCCGTTGACGTCGCCGCGCGACCCCATCCGCCGCCACCAGTCGCCGCCATGGCCGAGGCGCTCTGAGACCGCAAGACCAATGGTCTCGAGCGGGGTCAGGTCGGGATAGAGCTGGTTGATCTGGAAGGTGCGCGACAGGCCGCGCAGCACGCGCTTGTGCACGGGCAAATCGGTGATGTCCTGGCCTTCGAGCAGGATGCGGCCCGAGTTCGGCTTCAGCACACCGGTGAGTTGGTTGATCACCGTAGTCTTGCCGGCGCCGTTGGGGCCGATCAACGCATGGCGGGCGCCCTGCTCGACCTTCAGGGAGAGATCGCGGGTGACACGCAGGCCGCCGAACTGCTTTTCGAGATTCCGGGTTTCGAGCGCGATGGTCATGTGTCGCTCTCCGGGACGGCGACGACGGCTTTACGTCCCGCAACCTGCCTGATGATCAGGTTCGGCACATAGAGCACCCAGCGATGCAGGCGCTGGCGGCCGACCAGCACGATCACGACCAGCACGAGGCCGATCCAGAACTGCCAGTATTGCGGGGTGATCGTCGAGAACAATTCCTGCAGCATGCGGAACACCACCGCACCGATCAGCCCGCCATAGAGATAGCCGGTGCCGCCAATGACGAGCACCAGCATCAGGTCTGCGGAACGCTCGAAGGCAAACACGTCGAGCGAGGCGATCGCGGTGGTCTGGGTGAACAGCGCCCCCGCAATGCCGGCATAGAACGCCGCCAGCGTGTAGATCGCGATCAGGCGGCGGTTGACGGGGATGCCGATGGCCGCGGCACGCAACGGATTGTTCTTGATCGCGCGCAGCGACAGGCCGAACGGGGAATGGACGACACGACGGGCGAGCAGGAACAGCACGAACAGCACAGCCAGCGAATAGAAGAAGCCGGCCTTGCCGAACATGTCGAACGGGATCTGGCCGAAAATCGGCTGCATCTCGATGCCCTGCAGGCCATCGGTGCCGCCGGTGACATTGGAGAAGCGTTCGGCGAGCGCCTCCAGCAGCAGCGCAATGCCGAGCGTCACCATCAGACGCGTCAGGTCGACGCCGCGGATTACCAGGAAGCTGGTGCCGAAACCGAGCACCATCGCAGCAAGGCCCGCGACGACGAGCGCGAGCACGGGCTCGTTGATGATCCCGTGCAGCGCAAGCAGTCCCGCGGCATAGGCGCCGACGCCGAAGAAGGCGGCATGGCCGAGCGAGACAATGCCGGCATAGCCGAGGATCAGATCGAGCGACATCGCAAACAGCGCCAGGCGCAGGATGTCGGTCATGATCAGATAGCGCGACGGAAACAGAAAGCCACAGGCCAGCACGATGAGCCAGAAGGCGACTTCGCCGTAGTGCCAGCGCGCCTGGCGCTGGGCGTGGTACCCGACGTCGGAAGCAGCGGTCATCGGCGAACTCAACGGGCGGCCGTGCGGCCGAACAGGCCGTTCGGGCGCCAGATCAGAATCACGATCATCATGGTGTAGATCACGAAGGGTCCCATCTTCGGCACGTAATATTTGCCGGCGACGTCGCCGATGCCGAGCAGCAGCGACGCCAGGAACGGGCCTGTTATTGAGGAGGAGCCGCCGACGGTGACCACGATCAGGAAGTAGATCATGAACTTCAGCGGGAAATATGGGTCGAGGCCGAGGATTTCGGCGCTCAACGCGCCGCCGAGGCCGGCAAGCCCGCAACCAAACGCAAAGGTGAAGGCGAACACTTGCGGCACGTTGATGCCGAGACCGCTGGCGGCGCGGGGATCGTCGACCGCGGCGCGCAGACGGCTGCCGAAGCGGGTCTTGGCCAGCACCATCTGCAGGCCGATGGTCAGCAGGCCGCAGATCACGATGATCATCAGCCGGTAGCGGCCGATGCCGATGCCGAACACGTCGAACTGGCCCTGGAGTGCGGCGGGTAAATTGATGAAGACGCGCGAGGAGCCCTGGATGTAGTCGACCGCCGCCACCGACATGAAGGTCAGGCCGATGGTGAACAGCACCTGGTCGAGATGGCTGCGGGTATAGAGATGCCGGTAGAGCGAGCGCTCCAGTACGATGCCGATCGCGGCGGCCGAAACGAAGGCGAGCGGCAGCGCGGCGAAGAACGGCCAGCCCATCCGGTTGACCAGCACCATGCAGACATAGCCGCCGGCCATCGCGAAGGCGCCGTGGGCAAGATTGACGAAGTTCATCAGGCCGAGCGTGACCGCGAGCCCGCAGGCGAGCACGAACAACAGCATGCCATAGGCAACGCCATCGAACAGGTTGGTGAGGATTGCGGTCATCGATGACAAGTCGTTGTCGAGAAAATATTACGCCAAGCGGAGTAGGCTGCTGTGCTCCCTCTCCCGCTTGCGGGAGAGGGCTGGGGAGAGGGCATCTGCGCAACGGGACAATCCCCGCATTGAGAGAACCCTCACCCGGCGCTGCGCGCCGACCTCTCCCGCAAGCGGGAGAGGTTTAGAAGAGCGCGTCACTTCTTGGTCTTGCCGAGATCCTTGACGGCCTCGAAGGTCGCGAACTCGACATTGTAGAGCTCGCCGTCGACCTTCTCGACCTTGCGAATGTAGATGTTCTGCACGATGTCGCGGGTCTCGGGGTCGATCGAGATCGGGCCGCGCGGGCTCTCCCATTTCTGGCCCTTCATCGCCTCGATCAGCTTGTCGCCGTTGGTGTCGCCACCCGTCTTCTTCAGCGCCTCATAGATCAGGTGGATGCCGTCGTAGCCGCTCACGGCCATGAAGCCCGGACGGTTGCCGAAGGCCTTCTTGTAGGCCGCGACGAAATCCTTGTTCATCTGCGAGGGATGCGCCGCGGAATAGAGGTGCGCGGTGACCGTGCCGAGCACGGCATCACCCATGTTGTTGAGCAAATCGTCATCAGTGACGTCGCCGGGTCCGATCACCTTGATGCCGGCCTTATCCAGGCCGCGCTCGGCATATTGCTTCATGAAGTTGCCGCCCTGGCCCGCGGGCACGAACACGAAGATCGCGTCGGGCTTGGCATCCTTCATGCGCTGGAGGAACGGCGCGAAGTCGGGATTTTGCAAGGGCACCTTGACCTCTTCGACCACCTCGCCCCCGCCGGCGGTGAAATGCTGCTTGAAGAAGTTCAGCGCGTCATTGCCGGGCGCATAATCCGAGGTCAGCGTCGCCACCTTCTTGATGCCGTTCTTCACGGCCCAGTCGCCGATGATGGTCGAGGACTGCGCCAGCGTGAAGCTGGTGCGCACGATGTAGGGGGAGCGCTCCGTGATGATGGAGGTGCCGGCCGCCATTACGACTTCCGGGATCTTGGCCTGCGTCGCCAGCGGCGCGGCGGCAAGGGCTGCCGGCGTCACGCCGAAGCCGGCGATGAAGTTGACCTTGTCGTTGACGATCAACTCCTGCGCGGCGGTCTTGGTCTTGTCAGGAATCGCGGCATCGTCCTTGAGGATGATCTCGACCTTCTTGCCGGCGACGGTGTCGCCCTTCTGCTGCATGTAGAGCTTGATCGCGTTCTCGATCTGCTTGCCGGTCGAGGCCTGGCCGCCAGTCATTGGCAGGATCAGGCCGACCTTGATGCTGTCCTCGGCCTTGGCGGAGGCGACGGCCGCAAGGGCGGCGATGACGGCCGCTGCTGCGGCTCGTGGAAAAATCTTGCGTTCGAACATCGGATGTCCCTCCCCTTCATTCCTGACCTGTTGTGCGCCGGACCGCGTGCCCGGTCCTTGCCGCGCTTGACTCACGGATAAGCCATGCCGCGCGGCCACATGGCGTCCTCTGCAACCCCGTTGTCAATCGGACGTTGGGCGACCATTCGGCGCAAGCCGCGTGATCCGCCTCAACGACGGCAGGAGATTTGTACATTTGTACAAATAACATGGTCCTGTCAACGAAGAAGCCCTTGTCGGGTGATGCCCCATTTTACGAAGGCCCGCGCAACTCGTTGATGGAAGATTCCGCCTCTCATTTGCAGAATCCGGACATCTCACGTGCTTCGCGGCGAGACATCCGGCGGCTCTCACCGAATGAGCACGAGTGAATACGTGATGTATACCGTATCAGCTAGACTGAACGCTTCAAGGCCCGCAATATGCCCACCATAATACCTTTTTGTATACAGAGGCGCCAATCTTGGAATAAACCAATTTTACATATTGAAAGTTATAGTTCGCCGCTGACGCCCATCCGGCGCCCCCCCCCCCCTTATTCGCGCCCGATCGGCACGACCTAGAAGATGTCCATGCGTTCCTGTTCGCTTTCGATCGCTGCTGCAGTCGCCCTGCTCGCGTCCAACCTTGCAGGCTGCGGCACGGTCAACGAGAAGCTCTCGGCCGGCATGGGCGACTACGTCCCGCAATGGGCCGGCGGCCTGCCGGCCGATGCGCCGCCGCGACCGGGCACACCGCAATATGATGCCTACATGAAAGAACGCGAACGCAAGCGGCTGATGCCGGCGGCCGATCGCGAGAAAGAAGAGCAGGCCCAGAAGGGGGCGACGGCAACGACGTCGGCTGGCGCGGTGCGCTGATGGATACCTGTCATTCCGGGGCGCCTCACAGGCGAACCCGGCACCTCGAGGTTCTCTGGTGCGCAATTGCGCACCATCGTTCGCGCTTCGCGCGTCCCGGAACGACAGTACCCTAATCCACGAACACCACCGTCTTGCGGCCGTTGAGGATGACGCGATCATCGAGATGGTAGCGGATGGCCCGTGCCAGCACGCGGCGCTCGATGTCGCGGCCCTTGCGGACCAGATCTTCCGGCATGTCGCGATGGCTGATGCGCTCGACGTCCTGGTCGATGATCGGGCCCTCGTCGAGGTCTCGCGTGACGTAATGCGCGGTGGCGCCAATCAGCTTCACCCCGCGCTCATGCGCCTGGTGATAGGGTTTTGCGCCTTTGAAGCCAGGCAGGAACGAGTGGTGAATGTTGATGCAGCGCCCCGACAGCTTTGCCGAGAGATCGTCCGACAGGATCTGCATGTAGCGGGCGAGCACCACCAGATCGGTCTTCGTCTCGCCGACGAGATCCATGATCTGCGCCTCCTGCTCGCGCTTGGTCTCCTTGGTGACAGGCAGGTGGTGGAAGGGGATACCGCCGAAATCGAGCCCGGCATAGACCTCGCGCGGATGGTTGGAGACGATCGCGGTCGGTATCATCGGCAATTCGCCGGTGCGCCAGCGATAGAGGATGTCGACCAGACAGTGGTCGGATTTCGACACCAGCAGCATCACCTTGCGATGCGCAGCCCGGTCGCGCATCTGCCACTCCATGCCGAAACGCTCGGCGATCGCGGCAAAGCCGGTCTGGAGCGCCGACAATTCCACGGCAAGATCGGCCGCCGTGAACACCACCCGCATGAAGAACTTCTCGGTCTCGACGTCGTCAAACTGCTGGGCGTCGAGGATGTTCTGTCCGTTGTGGGCAAGGAACGTCGACACCGCGGAGACGATGCCGGGGCGATCCGGACAGGACAGGGTCAGGACATATTGATGATCGGGCATATTGATGAACAGGCTTGGCTCTTGATGAAGCTTTGTGCAACGGAACTATCCGCGATTTGCGCCCTGCTCTAGCACCGCCCCCGCCCTTGCGCCAATCCCAAGACTTGCTTCGACATGAAGCGCGGAGTCAGGATGAACGGACGATTGCGATTGTCTGACCGGAGCATACCCATGGCCGACCGCTTGAACGGCTACCGCATCTTGATCCTGGAAACGCGGGAGGAGGCGCAGTTTTCGAAGCTTCTGCTCGAGCAAGGCGCCGAGGTCGTGCAGTGCCCGATGTTCACCATCCGTGATGCGCCGGATCCGGCTCCGGTCGAGGCTTGGATTCGCCGTGCCATCGACAAGCCGTTTGACGATCTCGTGCTGATGACGGGCGAAGGCCTGCGTCGCATCATGAAGCTTGCCCGCGCCCGCGAGCTCGACGCCGCCCTTGTCGCGGCGCTCGCCAGAGCGCGCAAATTCACCCGGGGCCCGAAGCCGGGCAAGGCGCTGCGCGAGATCGGTCTCGAAGCGCAGCAGACCACCGAGAAGCCGACCACGGAGGGCGTGATCGAGATGCTGGCCAAGCTCGACCTGAAGGGGCATCGCCTCGGCCTCCAGCTTTATCCGGACAAGGACCACAGCGCCTTGACCGGTGCGCTTGCGGCGCAAGGCGCCGAGGTCGATACCGTGCTGCCCTACGTCTACGATTCCAAGGCCGCTGATGCCAACATCGTCGCCGCCATCGACGACATGGCGGAGGGGCGAATCGATTCGCTCGCGCTGACCAATCTCGGCCAGGTCCGCCGCCTGATCGAGGCCGCAAAAGCACATGGCAGCGAAGCGAAACTGCGTGCAGGTCTCGAACGGACGTTGATCGCCTCGGTGGGGCCGGCGGTCTCCGGTGAGCTCGCCGCGCACGGTCTGCGCACGGACGTCTCGCCGGCAGATGAAGCGTATTTCATGCGTCCGCTGATCTCGGCGATGGCTGCGGCACTCGCCGAGAAACGACCGAGCGCGGCGGGTTAATCGCCAAGATACCTAGCCCGCCACCTGCGAGGCGGCCGACAGCAACTCCTGCGGGCTCGGCGCTCCGAACATGCGCTGGCCGCCGTTCGGAACCTCGGTGAACGTCCAGCGCACGATCCCTTCCCGGTCGAGCAGGAACTGGCCAAACAGCTGCCCCGTGCCGGTTGCCGCCATGCGCTGGTCGGCTTCGGTCATCTCGTAACCGTCCTTCTTGTTGAGGTACTCCGCGGCTGCCGGCCGGTTCATCGGGCTGGGCAATTCGCCGGGCATGTCCACTTGCATGCTCATGACCACGTCCATGCCGACCTTGCGTGGCCACTCGGTTTCGTTCTCCGTGAACTCGAGATTGGGCAGGCCAAATGCGCGGTGCGAGACCCGATCAGGGTCGGACGCGGCCAGCAGATTGGGCAATTGATGATAGCGGAAATAGAGCCGCGCCCGGTCGATCGGTGTGTTGACGACCGTGAGACTTTCGATCCCCTTCCCGCGCAGCACGCCATCAAGCTGCGCTTGCGCCGCGATATGGCGCCGGCAGAATGGGCAGTGCAGGCCGCGAAACAGGCCGACGAGTATCGGGCTATGCCCGCGATAATCCTCGAGCGCGATCTTTCCTTCGCGTGTGATGGCCTCCAGGACGATGTTCGGTGCGCGATCACCCGGCTGAAGTGGTCCACCAACATGACTTTCGGACATGGTTGAACTCCCTCACATTGGCTAGTCAAGGAACGGCAGTACGATCAGCCCTGCGGGATCGAGCCCGTGCCGGGCGCAGACATCGTGGGCAAGCGCGAAATATCGCTCCGCCTCGGGCATGTCGCCTCGATCAAGGTTCAGCGTCGCAAGACCATCATAGCATGGAAACAGCTGCTGCGGCTCGCCGGTCTCGCTCGCCACCTCGATGGCCTCGTTGTAGCAGCGCGCGGCCATGTCGGGGCGGAAATGGCACTGATGGATTTGCCCGAGCACGATCAGGGGTACCGGGAGATGCTCGCGCTGATCGAGCGCGCGGTCGATCTCGATCGCCTTTTCGGCAGCCGGCACCCCCTCCTCGGTACATCTGTCCGTGAAGGTGCAACAGGCAACGGCAAGATTGGCAAGAAGGCGCGCCTGGAAGCCGAGATCGCCGATACGATTGGCGACATCGAGGCCGCGTCGGCAAACCGCCATGGCTTGCGCCGGGTCGATGATCGTGTAGAGCACGCCAAGATTGGTGTAGCCGCGGCACGCCACGTTGAGGAGGCCAGCGGCCTCGGCGGCCGCGACACTTTGCTCCACCTCTTTCACCGCCTCCTGGTGTCGCCCAAGCCGCGCCAGCGCAACTCCCTTGGTGTTGAGCGCCTCCGCAATAGCGCCCGCCGCCTCGAACCCGGCTTGCTCGTCCGCATCGGTCGGCACCGATTGCGCGTAGCCGAGCGCGTCGTCCGCCCACCGCGCGGCGCCGACGTGATCGCCCACACGGAAAGCAAGACGGCCGCGCTCTTGCTGGAGATGAGCCCACTCCAGGAGGTGTGCCCACTCGATCGGCGCGTCGGTCCCGCCAAGCCGTTCAGCCGCCTCGGCATAATGCATCTCTGCCTTGACGCGCTTGCCGGCGTCCCACAACAATCGACCGAGCTTGCGAAGAATGCGCGCCTCGCCGATGCGGTCCCCTGCCGTGCGGTGTTCCTCCAGCGCACTCTGATAGTGCTCCTCGGCGGTGCTTCGGCGGCCAGTCACGCAACAGAGGTCCGCGACGCGCTCGTATAGGATCAGGCGTTCCGGCTCCTGTTCGCCGGAGGTCGACAGCACGGCGAGGGATTGCTGATAGAAACGGAGGGCATCGTCGTTGGCATAGCTCGCACGTGCGCGATCGCCGGCTGCGCGTAAATAGCGCGCGCCTCTCGACTTGCTCGCGCTCAGACTGAAGTGATGTCCGAGCAATATGAGATCTTCGAGCTGCTCGGGTTCTTTGCCATAGAGCCGCTCCAGCGCGGCACCAATCCGTCCATGGAGTTCGACCCGACGCTGCAAAAGCAGATTTTGATAGATCACGTCCTGAAGCATGGTCTGGGTGAAGCGATAGGTCCGCAGCGACATCGAGTTCGAGCCCGCGACCTCCTCGATGATCTCGGCGTCGCACAGAAGTTCGAGCCCTGCCTCGACCCTTGCCGGCTCGTTTGCCGCCGCACCTAAAACAGACGCATCAAAGCGCGGACCGATCACCGCAGCCTCCTGGGCCACCTGGCGCACCTGATGCGGCAAGCGGTCGAGGCGCGCCAGCAACAACGCCTGTATGCTTGCTGGGATATCGGCGGCGGCTTCATCCGATTTCAACCGCCACTGCGCACCATCACGCTCCAGGGCCCCGCCTTCGATGAGGCCGCGGATGATCTCCTCAAGGAAAAGCGGATTGCCGCCTGCGCGATCGAGGATTCGGGTGAACAAACGTCCCGGCGGTTCCCGCCAGCCATGACTGAAATACGCCGAAAGCAGCCTTCGTCCGTCAGCATCGTCAAGCGGAGACAGCCGAATGGTCGTGTGACTGATCCTGCTCGAACCGAACTGATCCACCTGCACCGGCCGATGTGTAAACAGCAGCATCAGCCGCGTCCGCTCCAGCCGGTCCATCAGGAATCGCAACGCTTCAAGCGACACCGCGTCGGCCCAATGCAGATCCTCGACGATGATCAGAAGTGGCGACAAGGCGAGGCGGCGTTCGAAGATGGTACGGATCGCGAAAAAGATCTGCCGCCGGAGCTGTTCCGGTTCGACATGCCTGAGCACAGCGTTGGGATCGCCAAGGCCAAGAACGTGCAAGTAGAGAGGCATCAGGCGATCGGCCTCCTCGGCCGCGAGGCCAAGCTCCAATAGCGCTTCTGCAACCTTCGTCTCTGCCTCTGCGGCGCCGGCCTTCTTTGCGATGCCATAGGCGCTACGCAGCACGGCGGCGAGTGCTCCGTAGGATTGTTCGCCGAGCGGCGAGCAAACCGCCTGTCGGATCGCTACGCCTGCGAAGCGATCCTCATCGCGGATACGGGCGACGAATTCGCTCACCAGCCGCGTTTTCCCGATGCCCGCTTCGCCAACCAGCCGTACCAGTTGAGCCGCACCGCCGCAGGCGCGATCAAGGCTGCCGATCACGCGCGCAAGCTCGGCGTCGCGCCCGATCAGTGGTGCATCGAGCCCCAGCGTGTCGAGGCCACGTGCCGTGCGGGGCGTATCGAGCGGTCCCTTTAGACGATGGACCAGCACGCCGCCCATCTTGCCCTTGAGCGAGATCTCGCCGAGCGAGTCATAGGAGAACGCATGTCGCGTCAGACGGTGGGTCAACGGCCCGACCAGCACCTCGTCCGGAGACGCCATCGACTGCAATCGCTGCGCCGTATTCACGGTATCGCCGGTCACCGAATAGGATTTGGCAACGCCCACGCCTAACCCACCCGCGACGACATGGCCGGTGTTGATGCCGACATGGAGCTGCAACGGTGAACCGGCGTAGGCCCTCGCGCGCTCGCTGAGGCGCGCTGTTCGGCTGATCATGTCGAGGGCAGCGCGGACCGCCCGCTCGGGGTCGTCCTCGTGCGCAGCCGGCGCACCAAACAGCGCGAGCATCGCATCGCCGATGAACTTGTCCACGAAGCCGCCGAAGCTCTGCACCGCGGCCGTCAGCTCCTCGAACAATTGGTTCTGAAGCGTCTGCATGACCTCTGGGTCGAGCCGCTCGCTCATCGCAGTGAAGCCGCTGAGGTCGGCAAACAGCACGGTGATGGTGCGGCGGTTTGCTTCGCTATCGACATTGTCCGACGGCGGTCGAAATTCGCCTTGAGCCGCCTGCAGGAGCGGTGGCGAAGACGATCTGAGTGTCGCCGGGCTCGTCTGCGCCGATGCCTGTCCGCCGTCATTGCTGGACCCGCTGACGAGGGAGCCGCATTTCGGGCAGTAGACAAAATCCGGTGCGCATGGAAAGCCGCAGCCGGGGCACGCGTTCGGCTGCTTCATGCCGCACTTCGGGCAGAAGGCAAAGCCGCTCTGAACCTCGAAACCACAACCCGAGCAGTTCATGGCTCAAGACCTCGCGGAAGCCGCGATGGCGCAATCTGCTGGCCCCACCAAATGGGTCCCAGGATGCAGACCAGCATGGGCTTTGCGCGCCGGAAGAGCAAGCGGCGGCAGCCCACTTCTCAGTATGGGCGGCGAAGCAATGCTGCGGGCACGCTGGCGCACCGCACGTCGTCGGCAAAGCATGGTGGCATGCGGTAGCGTCAATTGACAGGGCGATCGCCGGGGCTACCCTCCCAAACAGAAGAACAAATAAACAAGGGCAGGGAATCGCCGTGAAACCCGTCGTCGCATCTTGAGCACATCCGCAGGACCTTCCGCGCTCGCGCCATTTCGCATCCGCAACTATCGCTTCCAGTGGCCGTCCGACCTGCTCACCTCCTGGGCCTTCGAGGTCGAGACGCTGGTGCTCGGCTGGTACATCATCGTAGAGACCGGCTCGGTGCTGCTGCTCACCGTGCTCGCTTCACTCCAGTTCGTCGGAACACTGGTCGCGCCCGTGTTCGGCATGATCGGCGATCGCATGGGTCATCGCGATCTCCTGGTCGTGATGCGTCTCGCCTATACGGCACTCTCTTCGACCATCATGGTCCTGGCGCTGAGCGGTCATTTGTCCCCGCTCAGCGTCATGGTGATCGTCGCGATCATGGGCCTGATTCGTCCCTCCGATCTCGGCGTCCGGGGCGCGCTGCTGGCCGAGATTATGCCGCCCGAGCAACTGGTGGGCGCCATCAGCGTTGCGCGCACAACCCAGGACAGCGCCCGCATCGCCGGAGCACTGACGGGCGCCGGGCTGTTCGCGCTTCTTGGCATTGGCCTCGTGTATGTGGCGATCGCCGGTCTCTACCTCGCGGCTGCGCTTCTGATGCTCTGCCTGACACGGCCGAAAAGGCCTGTCACCACGAGCGATCTCCCGGCGGACAGTGACGCCGTTTCGAGATTGCTGGGCGATCTGAAGGAAGGCATCGTCTATGCCTGGAATGGCCCGGGAATGCGCGCGGCGCTGTGCGTCGCGTTCCTGGCCAATCTTACCGCATTTCCCTTCACGGGCGGATTGTTGCCCTACATCGCGCGGGAGATCTTTCATACCGACCAGACCGGCCTTGGTTATCTCTCGGCGAGTTTCGCCGTTGGCTCTCTGATCGGCTCCATCACGCTAAGCCTGGTCAGTGGCGTGCGCATTGCCCGGCTTCTGATCGGCGCGACGCTGGCCTGGTACGCCATGCTGCTGGTGTTCGTCGAGATCAGGGCCTTACCGGTGGCCATGGCCTGCCTCGTTCTCGCCGGCATCGCCCAGAGCATGTCGATGATCTCGGCTGCCGTGATCCTGATGCGCACCGCGAGCGCACATCTGCGCGGCCGCGTCATGGGGGTGCGCATGATGGTGATCTACGGCTTGCCGATCGGGCTGCTCGCAGCCGGCAGCCTGATCGACATCATCGGCTATTCCGCGACGGGGTCGCTCTATGCGGTCGCAGGGTTCGTCGCGATGATGGCGATCGCGGTGCGCTGGCGCGCCGACCTCTGGCCAGTACATGCCCCCGCCAATGCGCGGTGACGAATATCCGCACTAATCCCCGTACCCGCGCAGCCGCTCGATATCGAGGATGGTGACGCCGCCATATTCCAGCCGCAGCAGCCCCTCCTTCTCCAGTCGGTTCAGCGCGCGGTTCGCATTCTGGCGGGACATGCCGGAGAGTGCGCCGATCTCCTCCTGGGTGATCTCCAGGTGCGCGGTCGATTCCGGATAGAGGATCGGATTGAACAGCGAAGCGATGCTGCGGGCGAGGCGCGCGGTGGCATCGAGCGTGCGGTTGACCTCGAGCATACCGATGAACTGGCCGAGCCGCTCGTTGAGCTGGCGCACCAGGAAGCGGTTGAAGCCGACGCTGTTCTCGAACAGCCACATGAAGGCGCTGCGTTCCATCAGTGCGACGCGGCTGTCGCGCAGCGCGACAACGTCATAACGGCGCGGCTCGTTCTTGAGCACGCTGCCCTCGCCGAACCAGGCCCCCGCCGTCAGCCCGGCAAGGCTGGTCTCCTTGCCGTCGCGCGAGACCCCGCCCATACGGGCAAGGCCGCTCACCATGCCGGCCCAATAGGCAAAAATATCGCCGCGCATGAACACGCTCTCGCCGGTGCCGTAGGACCGCTCCGTGATTCCGGCACGCGCGACCTCGATCTCCGCTTGTGTGAGCTCCCGCGACCAGGCGGCGACGCGCTTCAGATGATCTTCTGAAATCATGATCTCGCGGCCAGCCGCACCGTTTCGTCACTCCGCCTTCTGTTGCAGTGCAACATGATGGTTTCGACCGCCATTCGACCAAAGATGAAAGCCGCTGCCGCCCGAAAAACTTTGTCGCAGAATTGTCAGCCGGGAGACATTTCAAAATAGCGCTTTCCCCTATTGAGGACCACCTCGGGCGATGCGGCTTTTGATCCCAATCGGGGATCGAGAGCGGTGCGGCTCCGGTCGAGACCATCTGTTGCATGGCCTCACCGCGACCGCCGTACTAGGATCGCCCGATAGAACGGACGAAGAGCGCCGCTAAAATGCGCCATGACCGGGAGGGATTCGTTGGTGGCTACCAGTCTCGAAGTGCGCGGCGTGTCCTTGCGATTCGGCGGCGTCAGAGCGCTGACCGATGTCGGCTTCGCCATCAGGGAAGGCGAGCTGTTCTCGATCATCGGTCCCAACGGCGCCGGCAAGACCTCGATCGTGAACTGTATTTCCGGCCGCTACAAGCCGACCGAAGGCCAGCTGTTCTACCAGGGCCGCGACATCACCGGTTTGACGCCGAATGCACGCGCTTCGCTCGGCATCGGCCGCACCTTCCAGAACCTGGCGCTGTTCCACCATATGAGCGTGCTCGACAACATCATGGTCGGCCGCCATCACCGCTTGAAGAACAACTTTCTCACGGGCTCGCTGTACTGGCTCACCGGCGCGCGCAGGGAGGAGCTCGAGCACCGTCGCAAGGTCGAGGAGATCATCGACTTCCTCGATCTGCAGTCGGTGCGGAAGGCGACTGCGGGCACCCTCTCCTACGGCCTGCGCAAGCGCGTCGAGCTCGCCCGCGCCATGGCGCTGGAGCCGCGCCTCATTCTTCTCGACGAGCCCATGGCCGGCATGAACTTCGAGGAGAAGGAGGACATGGCCCGCTACATCGTCGACCTCAACGAGGAGTTCGGGATGACGGTGGTGATGATCGAGCACGACATGGGCGTGGTGATGGACATCTCCCATCGCGTCATGGTGCTTGATTTCGGCAAGAAGATCGCCGAGGGCGATCCGGCGACCGTGCTCGCCGATCCGCACGTCAAGCGCGCCTATCTCGGCGAAGAGGACGAGGTGCTGATCGATCCCGACGATGCTCCTCAGGCGCAGGAGAGCGCGGCATGATGGATTATGCGGGCCGCGTCGCGCAGGCCGACACCTACCCGAAGATGCTCCGGCTCAATGCCAGGGAGCACGGCAACGACATCGCACTGCGCGAGAAGGATCTCGGGCTGTGGCGCATCTTCACCTGGAACGACTACCAGGCACGGGTGCGCGATTTCGCGCTTGGCCTGGTCGAGCTCGGCCTTGGTCGCGGTGACGTCATCGGCATCATCGGCGACAACCGGCCGGACTGGGTCGCGGCGGAAGTCGCAACGCATGCGATCGGCGGCCTCAGCCTCGGGCTCTATCGCGACGTGCTGGATGAAGAGGCCTCCTATCTGCTGAATTATGGTGAAGCACAGCTGGTCTTCGCCGAGGACGAGGAGCAGGTCGACAAGCTGCTCACCCTCGCCGAGCGCGTGCCGAAGCTGAAGCACATCATCTATTCCGATCCGCGCGGGATGCGGAAATACGACGATCCCAGGCTGATGTCGGCCGAGAAATTTGCTGAGCTCGGCCGGGCCCGTGCAGCGCGCGAACCGGAGCTTTACGACAGGCTGGTCGATGCCACCAAGGGAGAGGACGTCGCGATCCTCTGCACGACATCGGGCACCACCTCGCATCCCAAACTTGCGATGCTCGCAGCCGGCCGCGTGCTCGGCCATTGCGCGACCTATCTCGCCTTCGATCCGAAGGGACCGGATGACGAATACGTCTCGGTGCTGCCGCTGCCCTGGATCATGGAGCAGGTCTACGTGCTCGGCAAAGGCCTCCTGTGCCGGATGAAGATCAACTTCGTCGAAGAGCCGGACACGATGATGAACGATCTGCGCGAGATCGCGCCGACCTTCGTGCTGTTCGCACCCCGCGTCTGGGAATCCATTGCCGCCGACGTCCGCGCCAAGGTGATGGATGCAACGCCCTTCAAGCAGCGGCTGTTCGATGTCGGCATGAAGAGCGGGCTCGCCGCACTCGAACAGGGCAAGCGCTCCGGCTTTGCCGACGCGATCCTGTTCCGCGCGCTGCGCGATCGCCTCGGCTTTACCCGCCTGCGGTCGGCCGCGACCGGCGGTGCGGCGCTCGGCCCCGATACGTTCAAGTTCTTCCAGGCCATGGGCGTGCCGCTGCGCACGCTCTACGGCCAGACCGAGCTCTTGGGCGCCTACACGCTGCACCCCGAGGGCAAGGTCGACCCTGACACCACTGGCGTGCCGATGGCCGACAGCGTCGAAATCCGCATCGACAATGCCGACGTCCACGGCGTCGGAGAGATCGTGGTGCGCCATCCCAACATGTTCCTCGGCTATTACAAGAATCCCGAGGCCAGCGTCGCCGACATCAAGGACGGCTGGATGTGCTCGGGCGATGCCGGCTATTTCAACGGCGACGGGCAGCTCGTTGTGATCGACCGCATCAAGGACCTCGCCGAGACCTCGCGCGGCGAGCGCTTCTCCCCGCAGTTCATCGAGAACAAGCTGAAGTTCTCGCCGTATATCGCGGAAGCCGTGGTGCTGGGCGCCGGCCGCGACGCGCTCGCGGCGATGATCTGCATCCGCTATTCCATCATCTCGAAATGGGCGGAGAAGAACCGCCTCTCCTTCACCACCTACAGCGACCTCGCCTCGCGGCCCGAAGTCTATGCGCTGCTGCAGAAGGAGGTCGAGACCGTCAACGCCACGCTGCCGCCGGCCCAGCGCATCTCGCGCTTCCTTCTGCTCTACAAGGAGCTCGATGCCGACGATGGCGAGCTTACCCGCACGAGAAAGGTCCGCCGCGGCGTCATCAACGAGAAGTACGAAGGCATCATCGACGCGATCTACCGCGGCGTTTCCGACATCCCCGTCGATACCGTGATCCGCTTCCAGGACGGCACCACGCAGCGCGTGCGAACGACGCTGCGCGTCGTGGATCTGGGCGTACAGAGGCACATGGCGGAGGCTGCGGAGTGAACTTCGTTTCAATCACGAGCGTGATTCGGATTGCTGCGCCCTCTCCCCTTGTGGGAGAGGGCGTCTCCGCCGGGAGCCGCGGCCTCACTCGGGTGAGGGGTGCTCTCTCCACGCCTCCCCGGCCGAGACACCCCCTCACCCGTCTTCGCTTCGCGAAGCCACCCTCTCCCGCGAGGGGAGAGGGTACACCGTCATCGCTTTTGCATTTTGCGCGGGCCGCGACATGAACACCGCCTTTCTCATCCAGCTTCTGGTCAACGGCCTCGTGGTCGGTACGCTCTATGGCGTGGTCGCGATGTCGTTCGTGCTGATCTACAAAGCGACTCAGGTCGTCAATTTCGCGCAAGGCGAGCTGCTACTGGTCGGCGCCTGGGTGTGCTGGGCATTGCTCGCCAAATACCAGGTGCCATTCTGGATCGGCATGCCGATCACGCTGGTGTTCATGTTCGTGTTCGGCATCGCGGTCCAGGTCCTGATCCTGCGGCCGATGATCGGCGAGCCCATCATCTCCGTGATCATGGTGACGATCGGCCTGTCCACCGTGCTCCAGGCGACGCTGAAGTGGATGTTCGGAGTCAACCCGCAACCGTTCCCGCGCGTGTTCGAAAGCCAGTCGGTCAGCCTGTTCGGTCTCCAGATCCAGACAGTCTATGTCATGAGTCTTGTGGTGTCCGTCGCCATGATGATCGGCATGGCCTGGTTCTTCCGCGCCTCGAAATACGGCCTCGCCATGCGCGCCACCGCGTTCAACCAACAGGTCGCGCAGTCGCTCGGCATCTCCGTGAAGAGCGTGTTCGCGATGGCTTGGGCGATCTCGGCGACGGTGTCGGCCGTCGCCGGAGTCGTCGTTGCGGTCGTGAACGGCGTGTCCTCGGGCCTTGCCGCGTACGGCATCAAGGTATTTCCGGCGGCGATCCTCGGCGGGCTCGATTCCGTCGGCGGCGCCGTACTCGGCGGCATTATCATCGGACTGCTCGAGAATGTCGCCCAATATATCGACAGCCAGTACCTGCACTGGGGCAATCTCTACGAGATCGCGCCGTTTTACGTCCTTATCATAGTGCTGATGATCAAGCCTTACGGCCTGTTCGGCACCCACGACATCGAGCGGATCTGACCCATGGCCGGCCCTGCCCTCATCCCTGCTGGTGATTTCCGCACCTCCTATGCGGCGGACACCACGATCTTCCCGACCACGACCAGCCGCAACTTCGCCATCGCCGGCGTTCTGCTGCTCTGCCTCGCGCCGCAATTCTTCAGCGGCTACTGGCTGAGCATTTTGATCCAGATCGGCATCTTCTCGATCGCGGCGCTCGGTCTCAACATCCTGGTCGGCTTCACCGGCCAGATTTCGATCGGGCACGCCGCTTTCTTTCTGCTCGGCGCCTTCACCTCGGCCTACATCTCCAACAACGCCCCGATCCCGGTATTCTTCGCGATCCCCCTTGCAGGCGTCATCACCGCGCTGGTCGGGCTGATCTTCGGTATCCCCGCGGCGCGGCTGAAAGGTCTTTACCTGGTCATCGCGACCCTCGCCGCACAATACATCCTCCTCGACTTCTTCTCCCGCGCCGAATGGTTTTCCGGCGGATCGGTGCCGGCGAGCGCCGAACCGTTTTCGATCTTCGGCTACACGCTGCGGGGTGACAGACAGTATTTCTACGTCGTGCTGGCCTATGTGCTCGCGAGCTACATCCTCGTCACCAACCTGATGCGCACGCGCGACGGCCGCGCGCTGGTGGCCATACGCGACCATTATCTCTCAGCCGAGATCATGGGCATCAATCTCACCAAGTACCGCACGCTGTCGTTTGGCCTCGCCGCCTTCTTCGCCGGCATCGCCGGCGCGCTCTACGCGCACTATCAGCTCGTGGTCTCCCAGGAGGGTTTCGGCATCGAGCGCTCGATCCTGTTCCTGGCCATGATCATCATCGGCGGCACCGGTTCGATCATGGGCACGCTGATGGGCACCGCCTTCGTGGTGCTGCTGCCGGAGTCGATGGAATTCCTCAGCCTGTATTTGAAGGGTGGCGCGATCGACAAAGCGCTGTCGCTGAACAACAACATCACATTCCTGCGCGAGATTGCGATCGGGGTGATCATCATCGCGTTCCTGATGTTCGAGCCCGACGGCCTCGCGCATCGCTGGCGGCAGATCAAGGCGTACTGGAAACTCTACCCGTTCTCGCATTGAGCGCGGGCAACGCAGTTAAACAATAAACAGGAGGAACCGACCCATGACGATGAAGACCTTTTTGAGCACCGCATCGCTCGCGCTGGCGATCGCCGCATTCTCGGCAAGCGCACGGGCGCAGATCGCGATCGGGCATCTCGCGGATTATTCCGGCGGCACCTCTGACGTCGGCACGCCGTATGGACAGGCCGTCGCCGACACCTTCGCCTGGGTCAACAAGAACGGCGGCATCGGCGGCAAGCAGGTCAGCCTCGACACCAACGATTACGGCTACCAGGTGCCCCGCGCGATCGCGCTCTACAAGAAGTGGTCGGCACCGGAGAGCAAGGTTGCGGCGATCATGGGCTGGGGGACCGCCGACACCGAGGCGCTGACCGGCTTCCTCGCCCAGGACAAGATCCCCGACATGTCCGGCTCCTATGCCGCCGCCCTCACCGATCCCGAAGGTGTCAGCGGCAAGGCCAAGCCTGCTCCCTACAATTTTTTCTACGGCCCGAGCTATTCGGACGCGCTGCGCGCGATGTTGATGTGGGCAGCCGAGGACTGGAAGGCCAAAGGCAAGCCCGGCAAGCCCAAATTCGTGCACATGGGAGCCAACCATCCCTATCCGAACGCACCGAAGGCCGCCGGTGAAGCCATGGCGCAGGAGCTCGGGTTCGAGGTGCTGCCGCCGCTGGTGTTTGCGCTCGCGCCCGGTGACTACAGTGCGCAGTGCCTGAGCCTGAAGTCCTCGGGCGCCAACTACGCCTATCTCGGCAACACCGCCGCCTCCAACATCTCGGTGATGAAGGCCTGCAAGACCGCCGGCGTCGATATCCAGTTCCTCGGCAATGTCTGGGGTATGGACGAGAACGCCGCCAAGACCGCCGGCGATGCCGCCAATGGTGTGATCTTCCCGCTGCGCACGGCGGTGAGCTGGGGCGGCGATGCGCCCGGCATGAAGACGGTGATGGAGATCTCGAAGATGTCCGACCCCACCGGCAAAGTCTATCGTCCCGTGCACTACGTCGCGGCCGTCTGCTCGGCGCTGTACATGAAGGAGGCGATCGACTGGGCCGCCAAGAATGGTGGCGCCACCGGCGAGAACGTCGCCAAAGGCTTCTACCAGAAGAAGGATTGGGTGCCGGCCGGAATGGAAGGCGTCTGCAATCCCTCGACCTGGACCGACAAGGACCACCGCGGCACGCTGAAGGTCGATCTCTATCGCACCAAGGTCTCCGGCGCGACCGACGGCGACCTCAACGACCTCATGGCCAAGGGGACGATCAAGCTCGAGAAGGTCAAGACCGTCGAGCTGCCGCGCAAGCAGGAATTGCTGGGGTGGTGAGTCCGGCTTCTACCAAACGAACACTGTCATCCCCCGCGAAGGCGGGGGATCCAGTACGCCGCGGCTTCACGATGAATCTCCGGCGCCTCTGGAATACTGGGTCACCCGCCTTCGCGGGTGACGACAGCGGAGAATGAAGTCGCATGTCCCAAATCATTGAAGCAACCCGCTCAACTCCTACCGTTGTGGCACCCGCGCCCCTCCTCGCCGTGCGCAACATCGAGGTCGTCTATGACGACGTCATCCTGGTGCTGCGCGGCCTCAGCCTCGACGTGCCCAAGGGCGCGATCGTGGCGCTGCTGGGGGCCAACGGCGCCGGCAAGTCGACGACGCTGAAGGCAATCTCGGGGCTGCTCAAGACCGAAGACGGCGAGGTGACGCGCGGCGAGATCCTGTTCGAAGGCGAGCGGATCAACGGCATCGACCCCGACAAGATCGTCCGCCGTGGCATCTTCCAGGTGATGGAGGGCCGGCGCATCGTCGCCGACATGACGTCGCTGGAGAACCTCAAGCTCGGCGCCTTCACCCGCAGGGACCGCGAGATCGATGCCGATCTCGAGATGGTCTTCAATTACTTCCCGCGCCTGAAGGAGCGCACTGGCCTTGCCGGCTATCTCTCCGGCGGTGAGCAGCAGATGCTCGCGATCGGCCGCGCCCTGATGGCGCGCCCGAAGATGATTTTGATGGACGAGCCTTCGATGGGCCTGTCGCCGCTGCTGGTCAAGGAAGTGTTCTCGATCATCCAGAAGATCAACCGCGATCTCGGCGTCACCATCCTCTTGGTCGAGCAGAACGCACGCGCTGCGCTCTCGGTGGCAAGCCACGGCTACATCATGGAACAGGGCAAGGTCGTGCTCGATGGCAGCGCCGACGAATTGCGCGACAACGAGGATGTCAAGGAATTCTACCTCGGCGGCGCCGGCGACCAGCGAAAGAGCTTCAAGAATCTCAAGAGCTTCAAGCGGCGCAAGCGGTGGCTGTGATCCGCAAGAGCCTAGCCCAGCACCTGCTCCGCTTCCGTGACTGCGCAGAGAACATGATAGAACGAAGAGGCAGGAATGGTGTCGATCAGCGATTTGCCGTCGCGATCGAACTGGTCGTACCAGCCGCCCTTCACGGGATGGCTGAGATAATGCCGTTCGAGCCGCACCAGCGCCGCGCGCGCCTCATCCGCCGCCCCCGCCTCGCCGGACTCGGCTTGCGCGATCCACGCCTTCGCGATCTCGGTCTGCGGCCACAGCCGGCGCGTGCTGCGGCGGATGTTGCCGCTCGCATCGCCCTCGTCGATCAGGCAGCCCGTCGCCCCGTCGCAATAGCGCAGCGCGGTCGCCAGCAGCTCCGCGCGCCGCTGCCCGGTCGGACAACCCGTCATGCGCTCAAATCCCTTCAGCAGCCAGACCCATTCCGCCTGGTGGCCCGGCTCGACGCTGACCGGCTCGATCTTCGACCAGTCCTCCTCGAAATACTCCGACAACACGTGCTTCTGCTTGTCGTAGAGATTGGCCAGGAACAGTGCGAAGAATTCTCCGGCACGGTTCTGGAACGACAGATCGTGGGTCGCCTCGAAGCACGCGATCATCGCCTCGAACAGATGCATGTGCGGGTTCTGCCGGCGCGGCAGCGAGACCGGAAGGCCTTCGTGAACGCCACCATGCGGCGAGCGCAGATGGCCGTCGAGGAAGGCGAGCAGCGCATCGATCTCGGCGCGGACCTGCGCATCCTGGTCGAGCGCATAGACGCTGGCGAGCGCAAACAGGATGAATGCGTGGTCATAGGCATCGCGCCGGGCATCCAGCACCGATCCTTCCGGCGTCAGCCGGTGCACATAGCCGGGCCGGCCATCGGGCGATTTCGCTCTGCCCAGCAGATGCTCCAGCCCCTTCAGCGCGATGGTGCGTCCGTCAGGATACCAGCCCATTTGTGCCGCCTTGGCGTAGCACCAGATCTGGCGGGCCTGCACAAACACGCGCCGGGGCGCGGCCGCATCCGCTGCGCCATCGCGGTGCAGCCGGTCGATGAAGCCGCCCGCGGCGTGATCCCAGCCGATCGTCGACCACAGCGGCAGCGCCTCGTCGATCATGCGGCGCTTCAGGCGCGCGACGACGTTCGACGCCTCGTCCGCCGCAATGATTCCTTCGTCCGCCATCGGGTCCCCTTCAAGCCTCGCCAATGGCGGTCTGATAGCCATGCCGGTGGCGGCGCGCAACGGATGCCAACACGGAAAAAATAGCCATGACCGCCCATTACGACGCGCGCGAGACGCGTGAGCAAGCCGCGCGCGAGGCCGACCTGTTCGCCCGCCTCCCGGAAGTGCTGCGAGCCGCCATGGCCGCCCCGGCCTATGCCGAGCGGCTCAAAGGGTTCGATCCCGCCGCCGTGACCTCCAGGGCGGCTCTGGCAGGCCTGCCGCTGTTGCGCAAGTCGGAACTGCCCGCCATGCACAAGGCGTCTGCGCCCTTCGGAGGCTTCGTCGCGGGAGCTCCCGGCTCGTTCGCGCGCCTCTTCACCTCCCCCGGCCCGATCTTCGAGCCGGAAGGGCGGCAGGCCGATCCCTGGCGCGGCGCGAGGGCGCTGTTCGCGGCCGGGTTCCGTCCCGATGACGTCGTCCTCAATACCTTCAGCTACCATCTCACCCCCGGGGGGTTCATCTTCGATGCGTCGGCGCGCGCGCTCGGCTGCGCGGTGATCCCGGCTGGCCCGGGCAATACGGAACAACAATTCGAGCTGATCGAGGCCTACCGGCCGGTCGGCTATAGCGGCACGCCGGACTTCCTGAAGATCCTGCTCGACGCCGCCGCAAGCTCGGGTCGCGACGTCTCCTCGATCAAGCGCGCGCTCGTTTCGGGCGCGGCCTTCCCGCCTTCGCTCCAGGCAGAGATCAAGGCGCGCGGAATCGACGCCTATCAGGCCTTCGGCACCGCCGATCTCGGCATTGTCGCGTTCGAGACCGAGGCGCGCGAAGGCATGGTCGTGAATGAGGACCTGATCCTGGAGATCGTCAAGCCCGGTACTGGAGATCCGGTAGCGCCGGGCGACGTCGGCGAGATCGTCGTCACCTCGCTCGACCCGCACCATCCCTGGATCCGGCTCGCGCTCGGCGATCTCACCGCGGCCTTGCCCGGCACGAGCCCCTGCGGGCGCACCAATATGCGCATCAAGGGCTGGATGGGCCGCGCCGACCAGACCACCAAGGTCAAGGGCATGTTCGTCCGTCCCGAGCAGATCGCCGAGATCGGCAAGCGTCATTCCGCGCTCGGCAGACTACGCCTCGTCGTCACACGAGAGGGCGAGACCGACGCAATGACGCTGAAAGCGGAAACGGCGGCCGCGAGCGAGGCGCTACGCGAAGAGATCGCAGGCACCTTGCGCGCCGTGACGAAACTCGGCGGCACCGTCGAGCTGGTCAACCCCGGCGTACTGCCCAACGACGGCAAGGTGATCGCGGACGAGCGGTAATCTCAGCTCGACTTCGATAGTCGTTAATTGCCGAGATAGAGCACGTCCAGGCCCGAGCAGAAATACGTATGAAACGCCTTCAGCGGAGCGTTCACCGTCGGCTGCTCGTTGGTGTTGAGGCTGGTGTTGATCAGAACCGGCAGAGAGGTCGCCTTCGCTAACTCGCCGATCAGGCCAGCGCCACACCTGCGTCATGCGGCACCGGCGGCACGTAGAGACGCTTCACGGAGGGCTCGGCCGCGATCTCCATGTTCATCTTGCAGGTTCAGTCCGACGCCGCCGGCGATGCAGACGTCGCCGCAGCCGGTCTTTTGAATCGGAGTGCGGATCAACCTCGGTGGTGACGATCTCGAGCTGCTTCGGCCGCTCGCGGCGATGTCGGTCAGGCGCTGGTCGAGCGGTTGGCCGCGCAGCCGCCGCGGACCCAAGATCTCCTCCATCCTCACAGAGATGATGGTCGTAGAGTTCGATCTTCGGGCTGTGGCCGAACTGATATTTGAAATATTCGGTGAGAGGCTGCGCGTAATTCGTGAAGGTCTTCAGCGGCGAGCAGATCCAGTCGACATCGCGCATGGTGATGCCGGCTTGCTTGAGGCAGAATCCGATCGCGCCACGCGGCAGCTTGCCGCGCGCATGGTGCGCCAGCGTGAATCGCTCCTCCTCCGCGGCTGCGACCAACTCGCCGTCGCGCAGCAGAACCGCCGCACCGTCGTGATGCCCGTGCTTGATCCCCGAGCTGATTCCAATCACATACATGTCGCGTAGACCGCTTGCGGAGCCTTCTATAGAAACCGCCGCCAATGTAAATCGGCTACGGGCCGACCGGAGTGCGTGGCGGCAGCCATATTGGCGCGATGCCCCCGGCGCAGGAACCTTGCATCGTCCCTGCGGCTCCCGTATTACCAACCCCTGCTACGATATGGCCTGGAATTGGCCCTTCCTGGACCCCAAAACGTGCTTGAACGAACCCTCGTCACCATCGCCGAGACCGAGACCATTGAGGAAGCCTTCCGGCGCCTGAATGCGAACATGCTCGGAATCCTGTTCGCGCAGGACGCAAGCGGACGAATCGTCGGCGCCGTGACGGACGGTGACATCCGTAGACGCATGCTGACCGGCATCACGATCCAGGACCGGGTTGCGTCCTGCATCAATCGCAACTTCGTCTGGGCGCCGACCGGCGGACCGCGCGAGCAGATCCTCAAGCTGCTCGACCAGCGCGTGCACGTGGTGCCGATCCTCGATGGCGAGGGACGGCTGGTCGACGTATTCAGCCGCGAGCTGTTCAACCTCTCGGAAGAGAGCGAGGTGTTCGCCCGCGCCCGCTCGCCGGTGCGGATCAGCTTCTCCGGTGGCGGCACCGACCTGACGCATTACTTCGTGGCGAATGACGGAGGCGCGGTCATCAGCGCCACGATCAAGATGTACGCACACGCGACGTTGCGGCGCCGGAGCGATCCCAGCATCCGGATCTACTCGCACGACTTCCGCCGCACGGTCGAGGCCGACAATCTCGCAGAGCTCGGAACGGGCGGAGATCTCGCGCTGATCAAGTCGGTCGTGCGTCTGATCAAGCCGACTTACGGCTTCGAGCTCGAGGTGTCAGCCGACTTCCCGGTCGGTTCCGGTCTCGGCGGCTCCGCGGTGGTCTCGTCCGCGATCATCGGCTGCTTCAACGAATTCCGCGGGGATCAGTGGGACCGCCACGAAATCGCGGAGATGGCCTTCCAGGCCGAGCGGCTGATGCTCAACATTCCCGGGGGCTGGCAGGATCAGTACGCCACCGTGTTCGGCGGCTTCAATCACATGGAGTTCTTCTCCGACCAGAACACCATCGTGCCGCTTCGCCTCGATCCCAACATCATCGCCGAGCTCGAGGAGAGCCTGGTGCTCTGCTACACCGGCTCCGGCCGCGATTCCGGTGCCATTCACCGCGACCAGAAGGCTCAGCACGAGACCAGCGACGCCGTCGCCGCGGCTGCCAAGCAGAAGGAAGTGACGCGCGACATAAGGCGGCATCTGCTGCGCGGCCAGCTCCTCGAATGCGGCCGGTTGATCGACGAGGCCTGGCACGCCAAGCGGAAGCTGAGCTCGAAGATCTCCTCGGACGCGATCGACGCGATCTACGATTTTGCCAAACAGCATGGCGCGGTCGGCGGCAAGCTGCTCGGCGCCGGCGGCGGCGGTTACTTCATGTTCTTCGTACGTCCGTTCGAGCGCTACCAGCTCATCGCGGCACTGGAACAGCAGGGGCATAGCTGCTCGCGCATCATGTTCGAGGAGAACGGTCTGCGGACGTGGAAGTCGCGCGTGCCCGCGCAGCTCGCCTGACGCATAAGAGACGAGAATGTTGATGACATCGCCCAAACCTTCTGCTCCGATCCGCATCGGCCACCGTCTTCTGGGCGACGATGAACCCTGTTACGTCATCGCCGAAATCGGCAACAACCATAATGGCGATTTCGACCGCGCCATCGCACTGGTCGATGCCGCAGTCGCGGCCGGCGCGGATTGCGCCAAATTCCAGATGCGCAAGCTCGACGAGGTCTATCGCGCCTCGAGCCTGTCCGGGAAAGACGACGACCTCGCCGTCGAATATACGCTCGATCTCCTGCGCCGCTTCGAGCTGCCGACGGCAGAGCAGAAGAAGATCGCGGAGTACTGCGCAGCGAAGGGCATCCAGTACCTCTGCACACCCTGGGACGCCAAGAGCGTTGCCGTGCTCGAAGGCTTCGGCGTAGAGGCCTACAAGGTCGCCTCGGCCGATCTCACCAATCTGCCGCTGCTCGCTCGCCTCACCGCGACCGGCAAGACGCTGATCGTCTCGACCGGCATGAGCACGACCGACGAGATCAAGGCCGCGGCGAAATTCCTCGACGACCGCAATGCCAGCTACGCGCTCCTGCACTGCCAGAGCACCTATCCGGCAGCGCTCCACAACATCCATTTGCGTTTCATGGAGACGCTGCGCGAGATCCATCCGGTCGTCGGCTATTCAGGTCACGAGCGCGGCATTGCCGTTTCGACCGCCGCCGTCGCGCTCGGCGCCGTCATCATCGAACGCCACATCACGCTCGACCGCGAGATGGAGGGTCCCGACCATGCCGCGAGCCTGGAGCCGGAGGAATTCAAGGCACTCGTCTCCGGCATCCGCGAGGTCGAGGCGGCGCGCGGCGAGAAGCTTGCTGAACGCGCGCTGAGCCAGGGTGAGCTGATCAACCGCGAAAACCTCGCCAAGAGCCTGGTGGCCGCGCGCGACCTATCGGCCGGCACCGTGATCTCCGAGACCGACATCGCGGTGAAGAGTCCGGGTCAAGGCTTGTCGCCGCTGAAGATGCCGGCGCTGCTCGGCCGCAAGCTGACGCGGACGATGGCAGCCGACGACTATTTCTTCCAGAGCGACCTCGACGAAGGCGTCGCCAAGGCACGGCGCTACCGTTTCGACCGGCCCTGGGGCGTGCCGGTGCGCTATCACGATACCGAACGCTTCCTGGAGATCTGCGAACCCGACATCATCGAATTCCACCTCAGCTACAGCGACATGGAGCGCGATCCCGCAGCGTATCTGTCCGGCACCTATGATCTCGGCTTCGTCGTGCATGCGCCGGAGCTGTTTGCCGGCTCCAAGCTGATGGACCTCGCAACTCCCGACGAAGCGCTGCGGCGCTACTCGCTGGAGCAGACGCAGGCGGTGATCGACATCACCCGCGGCCTGAAGAAGTTCTTTCCCAAGACCAAGCGTCCGCCGATCGTCGCCAATATCGGCGGCTTCACCATGGACGAGCCGCTGCCGCCGGAGGAGAAAGCCGAGCGCTACCGTATCTTTGCGCAGAGCTTGACCGAGCTCGACATGGACGGAGTCGAGCTGACGCCGCAGACCATGGCCCCGTTTCCCTGGCATTTCGGCGGCCAGCGCCACCAGAATATCTTCATCTTCCCGGAGGAATCGGCGGCCTTCTGCGCCAAGCATGATCTGCGCATGTGCGTCGATATCTCCCATACCAAGCTCGCCGCCAATCATTTCGGCTTCGACTTCGCGCAAGGGCTCGCCCAGCTCGGGCCACACACCGCGCATCTGCATTTCGGCGACGCTAAGGGACTCGACGGCGAAGGTCTGCAGATCGGCGAAGGCGAGATCGATTTCGACGAGATCGGACAGGTGCTGCGCAAGCATGCGCCGACGGCATCGTTCATTCCTGAAATATGGCAGGGCCACAAGAACATGGGCGAAGGCTTCTGGATCGCGCTCGAGCGTCTCGAGGGACACATCTGATGGCGCGCAAGACACTGGCCGTGATCGCCGCGCGTGGCGGCTCCAAGGGCATCCCGCACAAGAACCTGCTCGATCTCTGCGGCAAGCCGCTGATCGCCTGGACGGTCGAGCAGGCGCGCGCCGCACGCGGCGTCGACGTGGTGGCGGTCTCGTCGGACAGCGACAATATCCTCGCCGCGGCCGAGGCCGCCGGAGCCGTCGGCGTGCGGCGTCCTGACGACATTTCGGGTGACCTCGCTTCCTCCGAATCCGCCTGGCTGCATGCCCTTGATGCGACCGAGGCGCGGTTGGGACGGTTCGAGCGCATCGTCGCGCTTCAGGCCACATCGCCGATCCGCGAGCCCAGCGATATCGAGAAGGCGCTTGCGACCTTCGATCGTGACCATCTCGACAGCCTGCTCTCGGTCTGCGAGGTCGAGGATTACTTCAATTGGCGGATCGGCGCGAGCGGCCCGGAGCCGATCAACTACGACTATCGCAACCGCCGCATGCGGCAGCAGATCGAGAAGCGCTACCTCGAGAACGGCTCGTTCTACGTCCTGATCCCGTCCCTCCTGCGCGAGCAGAACAATCGTCTCGGCGGCAAGATCGGCTTCCACGTGATGGAGCGTCACAAGATGTTCCAGATCGATCGTCCCGAGGATGTCAAGCTTTGCGCTGCCATCATGCGCAGTTACGGTTATGCCTGATCTCAGCGCCTTCTCTCTCGCAGGCAAGATCGCGGTAGTCACCGGCGCCTCGCGCGGCATTGGCGCGGCGATCGCGAGCGGCCTGCAGGATGCGGGTGCCACCGTGTTCGGCCTCAGCCGGTCTGGGACCGCGCCGCAGGGCGTCATCGCGATTGCCTGCGATCTCTCCGACGACGGCGCGATCGAAAGCGCGTTCGGCACCATCGCGGCAAAAGGCGAACGGATCGACGCACTCGTGAATGCCGCAGGCATCAGCCTTCCCGCCCAAGGCAGCGAAAACGAGCTCGCGCGCTTCCGCGCCACGGTCGCAACCGACCTCACCGGCGTCTATGCCACCATCCTCGCCGCCTATCCGCTCCTGAAGAACGCGGGCTCGGCGGCGATCGTCAACGTCACCAGCATCAATTCTGTCCGCGGCTTTCCCGGCAATCCCGGCTATGTGGCAGCGAAAGCGGGTCTTGCCGGGCTGACGCGCGCGCTGGCCGCCGACTACGCACCGGATGGCATCCGCGTCAACGCGTTGGCGCCGGGTTACATCGCGACCGAGATGACCGCGAAGAGTTATGCCGATCCTGCCATGCACGAGGCGAGACGTCGCCACACCATGCTCGGCCGCTGGGGACAACCCGCCGACATGGTCGGCGCCGCCATTTTCCTGGCATCGGAAGCCTCCGCCTATGTGACCGGCCAGGAAATCTTCGTCGATGGCGGCTGGATCGCCAAGGGCCTCGCCATTAGCTCGGATAGCAAGTCGTGACCGCAACATTAGAACGCATCGGCTTCATGCAGGGGCGCCTGTCGGCACTGGTCGACGGCAAGATTCAGGCGTTCCCGTGGGATGAATGGCGCGAGGAATTTCCCCGCGCCAAGGCGCTTGGCCTGACGCGGATGGAATGGACGATCGATCAGGAGCGCCTGCGCGAGAACCCGCTGACGACCGAGCCGGGACAACAGGAGATTCTGACGCTGGCGCACGAGAACGGCGTGCGCATCCCGAGCCTGACCGGCGACTGCTTCATGCAGGCGCCGTTCTGGAAGGTCGATGCCGTCGTGCGCGATGCTCTCGTCAACGATCTCGATCTCCTGATTGCCGCCTGCAGCCGGATCGGCATCGAGTTCATCGTGGTCCCGCTGGTCGACAACGGCAGGATCGAGCGCGAGAGCGAGAGCGACACGCTCAAGCGGGTGCTGATTGCCCGCCGCGAACAGCTTGTTAGACAGAACGTCAAGATCGTCTTCGAATCCGACCTGCCGCCACGCGATCTCGCCCGCTTCATGGAGGCGTTTCCGGCAGACGTCTTCGGCATCAACTACGACAGCGGCAACAGCGCCTCGCTCGGCTACGACAGCGCCGAGGAGATTGACGCCTACGCGCCTCGCATTCTCAATGTGCATGTGAAAGACCGCATTCTCGGCGGCACCACCGTGCCGCTCGGCGCCGGCAACGCCGATCTCGCCAAGACGATCCGGCTGATCGAGCGCTCCGGCTACAGGGGACACTACATCCTGCAAACCGCGCGTGCCGCCGACGGCGACCATGCCGGCGCGCTCGCCCGATATCGCGACATGACGGTCGGTTGGATCGAGGACGCGGCGCGATGAAGCTCGAACTGGAAGGCCGAGTCGCTCTCGTCACCGGCGCCAGCCGCGGCATCGGCCTTGCCATTGCCGCTGCACTTGCCGCCGAGGGAACAAAGGTCGCACTGGCTGCACGCGGCTCGAATGCGCTGAACGCGGCGCGCGCGACCGTCGGCGGACAGAGCTCGATCCATATCGCCGACGTCACCGATCCGGCTGCCGCCGCGACACTGATCCAGGACGTCGAGCGGCAGTGGGGCCGCCTCGACATTCTCGTCTGCAACGTCGGCAGCGGCGCCTCCGTCCCGCCAGGCGAGGAAACCGCAGCGGAATGGTCGCGGGTGATGGACCTCAATCTCTTCGCCACGACCAACACGATCGAGGCCGCACGGCCGCTGCTGGCACGCGGCAGCGGCGACCGGTCCATCGTCTGCATCTCCTCGATTGCGGGCATGGCCGCACTCGGCGCGCCCGTCACTTACTACGCTGCGAAAGCCGCGCTGAACGCGACGGTGCGCGGATTGGCGCGGCCGCTGGCGCTCGATGGCATCCGCATCAATGCAGTCGCGCCTGGCAATATTCTCGCCGCCGACGGCACCTGGGCGCGCAAGCTCGCCGAGAACAGGGCCGCGGTCGAAGACATGCTTGCGCGGGAGGTGGCACTGCGCCGGCTGGGCAAGCCGGAAGAGGTCGCTGATCTCGTCGCATTCCTCGCCTCACCGCGCGCGGCATTCATCACCGGCAGCGTCATGGTCGCCGACGGCGGCCAATTGCGCAGCTGAACAGGAGCTCCCGATGGCAAGCCCCTCCTCCCGCTATGATCTCGCCGGACGCACCGCGCTCGTGACCGGCGCTGGCGGCCTGCTCGGGCGGCAGCATGTCGCCGCACTTTCCGAGGCCGGCGCACGCGTCGTCGTCACCGACGTGGGGCTCGCGCAGGCCGAAGCCGCCGTCGCCGCGCTCAAGCAGAACGCGCCGTCCGCCGACCTGATCGCGCTTGCGATCGACGTCACCACGCTTGATTCGGTGCGTGCTGCACACGAGCAACTTTGCGGCCGCGGTATCTCCGTCGATATCCTCGTCAACAACGCGGCGATCGACCCCAAGGTGACCTCCACACCCGGCGTGATGCATTCCTCCCGCTTCGAGGCGTTTCCGGTGCCGCAATGGCAGACCGAGATCGCCGTGGGCCTGACCGGCGCGATGTTGTGCGCGCAGGTGTTCGGCGGCGCGATGGCATCGCGTGGCCGCGGCGTGATCCTCAACATCGCCTCCGATCTCGGCGTGATCGCGCCGGACCAGCGGCTCTACCGCCAGCCGCAGGTGACGCGCGAGGAGGAACAGCCGGTGAAGCCGGTGACCTACTCCGTGATCAAGCACGGCTTGATTGGGCTGACGAAATATCTGGCGACGTACTGGGCCGATCACGGCGTCCGCGTCAACGCGATCTCGCCGGGCGGCGTCTTCAACAACCAGGATCCGGCCTTCGTGGAACGCCTCACCCGCCTGATCCCGATGGGCCGCATGGCCGAGGTGGACGAATATCGCGCCGCCGTGCAATTCCTGTGCTCGGATGCCTCGAGCTACATGACAGGACAGAATCTCGTCATGGATGGGGGGCGGAGCGTGTGGTAGCCCGAGTGACGATGGCAAGTCCGCGTCGCTGCACCTGCGGCCATTCGGAAAGCGGCTCGCCACAAGCCCCATCAGGGCCCCCGAAGTTCAAGCAGCCTCTGCGGCCGTGCGGCAATCGGAAAAGCGGCACTCTTCTCGATATGCGTGCTCGCGATTCGGTCCCGAGATTTCTTGCACTGCCCCGGCGGCTCCCGTATGACCGAATCCGGCTACCTGACCTGGTACCCGCCGGAACATCGGCCCTTCCTGGACCTAGACTGTGTTCAACGACCGTCCGCCAGCATCGCTCATCACGGCGTCGATTCACATCGAGGAACTGACGTGCGCTGGCAGACAAAGGCGCGAGCCTTCTCGGTCCTGTCGAACATTCCCTTTGGTGAAAACATTCACTACGCCCTGCAGCGCTACGTCACACGACGGCTGCCGCGGCCCGAGAAGCAGGTCAAATCCGTCTATGCACTTGCACAGCGGCTGCTAGGCGTGCACGAAGCGTACAGCCAGCGGCCGCTACGGGATTCGACTTGCTTCGAGTTCGGCGCCGGGCGCGATCTGATCATTCCGCTCGCCTTCAGCGTGCATGGAGCCCAGCGCTTCATCACCGTAGATATCGAGCGCTTGGCCAAGCTGGAGCTGATCCGCTCCAATGCGGCAATCATTTCCCGACTCAGCGGCACTAGCCACCCAGTCATCGTTTCCTTCGATGACCTCGAACGGTCGTGGCGGATCGACTATCGCGCTCCAGCCGATTCGCGGGCGACGGGCCTGCCGGCCGGTTCGATCGACTGCGCGGTTTCGGTCGAAACGCTTGAGCACATTCCCAAGAGCGCCATCGCGGCCATCTTGAAGGAGCTGCGGCGCATCATGCGACCTGACGGGCTGATCCTCATGCAGATCGACTATGGCGACCACTTTAAGGGCTTCGATCCGTCGATCAGCTCGTTCAACTTCCTGACTTATTCGGAAGAGGATTGGCTGCCCTTCCAGTCGCGCTTCCAATACGTCAATCGCTTGCGCCACAGCGAATATCTGGAGCTATTTAGAGAGTCCGGGTTCGAGCTGCTCAGCGAACAGCCCGATCGCCAACCGCCGGAGCGGTACATCCTGGAGCGATTGGCACCATGCTTCAGAGGCTTCTCCGAGGAGGATCTGTTCACGCTAAGCTCCCTGATCGTCGGCCGTCCGGCCGGCCCGTCGAACGGAAACTGAAGATCGCCATTCGACCGTTGCGTGGCCGAAGCCTTCAGCATCAATCCACATGCCGTAACGAGTCAGAACTGCCGGTTGTGCCCGGGCAGTCACGGACGCCAAGCCGCAGAACGGCGAAACCAACGAAACCAAAGAGGCCTGTCGGCCAGCACCCACGGGAGAATGGGCCGGCCCGACCTCTGCGCCCGCTCCTCAACAATGATTGCCGCGAACAGCGCAGCAATCTTCACCCAATATGTCGGCGTCGCGACAAAGTTCAGCATGCCGCCAATGTACATAACGTAGATGCCGTACAGCACGTAGAAAGATAGAGCCGCCGTCAGATATCGTTCGGCAACGACCGACCGGATCATGACAGCGGAGAGGAGCGCGGTGAGCCAACCGGCCCCCAGCAGAAATATCCAGCCGAGTTCAGGACCAAACAGCTCGAAGAAAATTTCGGGAAACCCGCCTGCGAACTGAAAACCGCCTGTAATGTGTTCCGTCGTCCGCGGCTCACCGATGGTCTCGGACATCAGGAACTGCGGGGTCGTGTTTCGTCCCGCGACGATGGGGCGGTCGAACAGGAAATCGAAGGCGTGGCGCGCGTCCCAATCTCCGTTGACCAGAACGCGTTGATAGGATGCCCATCCAATCTCCGACGGCTGCACCAGAACGCGCTCGATGAAAGCGCCCAGTGCAGCCTGACCTTCGAACCCTCGGACCCTGGTCAGATTCCAATAGAGCGCGAATGCGATCATCGCGACCGTCAGCGCAATGCCGCCCGCGCCGGCCAGCACGATGCGGCGGTCGGCAATCCGGGGCATCAAGCTGAATATGCTCGCGCTGCCGAGATCTCGCGCCTGAGCGAGCAACACCGCGGAAAATGGTATGACAAAGAACGCGCAGGATCGGTAGAAAGGCGAGAAGCGGCCGCCGACGAGAAACATGTAAAAGATGAGGACGGCCAGCAAACCCACAAAGCGGTAGTCGTATCGTTGACGTCGTAATCGCTCGGCGACAAACATGGTCCCCCACCAGAAGCACAGCATGTCGCCTCGCTCGATCACTAGGCGATGGAGGAAATTGGCTTGTTCATTGAAGGTCCAACGCTCGATCTTGGCAAATAGCGGAATGATGCCTCCCTGAATCAGAGCACCGAAAAGCAAGATCAAGAAGAGGATGGACGCGTAGAACGTGACGTCCGAAAGGGTCAGTTGAGATTGGGTCGCAGGCACTCCCGGAGTTGGAGCCGACCGCGCCCATTCGTCGAGCGTCCTCGAATTGAAGACCCAGAGGAAAGGAAGAAGCGTCAGAAAATACGTAATCGACTGGAACACCGTCATGACGCCGGGTCCAAGGAACATCGCAAACTGGGACGAGAACACGGGCCCCGAGAGATCGATATAGAGCGACGAAATCGTCCGCCATGCGAAGGTAAACAAAAGGAAGGCAAGACAAACGAAGATCGTCGGCCTGAACAGCCCCAGCCAAACGATGAACAGCAGTATGGAGGCTCCAGCCAGAAGGGTCATTGCCGAAGTCCTACCCGAGACGCGCCGGCCGCCTCAGAAAGAAGGTCAATAGACTGACGAAAAAAAGAATGCCCAAGCCCGCCAGGATGGCTCTTTGCACGAGATTGACTTCCCTCGGTCCTTCCATGACGGGAGACAATCCGTCCCGTGGACCCGTCATCCTCACGGCGCGTTCGAGATAAGCCAGTAGAGCGATGCGCGTATCGACGTTGAGCATCCTTTCGACAGAAGCCCCTGGGCTCTCCGCGAAGGCGGGCCCGGTGGCAATCCCGTCCGGCCGAGCCGGCGTGAAGTCCGTCTTGCTCTTCTTCAACGCATCGTCGAGCAGCACTTTCGCATCCTGCAGGCGCGCGCGCACCGAATGCAACAACTCCATTCTCGGGTCGAACAATCTCTGGTGTGCAGCCTGGATCGCAAGAACAGCCTGTCGAAGCAGGATCACCGCCTCCTCCTTCGAGGCGCAACTCGCCTCCAGATAGATCGACGAATCGCCATCGACGATCCCGCGCAATGAGGCACCGGCGAACGCCCCCCGAGAATCGGGAAGCGCCTTCCGAGCATCGGACAGAACAGCGCTTTGAAATTGGACCGCTCCGATTCGTGTCACCAGGTCACGGGTGCTCTCTATGGGTTCAACAGCTGCTCCAGCGAGCCCGAGAATACCTTCAAGGGTAGGCACTTTGCCAATCGCGATGGTCGAGGTCGCGGTCCAGGATTCCACCTTCCGCCCGACGGCAAGGGAACCAAGAGCAGCCAACAAGATCGCCCCGATCACGAGCGAAAGAACCCAATGTGTCCGCACTGCTATGGCAGCAATATGGAACCATCTCGCGAGCTGCAGAAACTCTGGAGCTCGCGACGTACGCTCGGCCATGGGCATGTGACTCTTGTCCCCAGTACCCCCACAATATCTCTGGGAGTCCAATCATTATCATACTGAACCATCCATGGTTGATCAATCGGCCCATAGCAAAGGGCTCTCGATCGACGATCAACGCATGATGGCCCGCTGCCCTCCGCCGGCCGGTTCATTCAACAAGAGGCTCCACGACTTCTCCCTTGCTCGTTGCTTCCGGGCGTCGCCGCGCGTAAACAGAGCGCAAAACAGTTCCTGTCGCGGCAAGCGGCGCGCCATTGACAGCCGTTGGTGCGAGGTCTTTGTCTCTTGGTGTTGCGTCCTCCAGGCCTTTACCGACGATCGACCGACGCTGGGAGAAGATCCGGCCGCCACAGCTTAATTCAACGAGAAGCCAGAACCTTGAGACAGACACTTGCTGCTCACCTTCGACTGAGGTGCCGAGGGGGAGAGGCGTCATGCTGAGACAGGCCGTGATCCTCGTCGGCGGACTCGGCACCCGCCTCGGCGAACGCACCAAAACGGTTCCAAAGCCGATGCTCGACATCGGCGGGCGGCCGTTCCTCGACACGCTGATCGACGAACTGGTCCGCTACGGTATATTCGATGAAATCGTCCTGCTTGCCGGCCACAAGGCGGAGATCGTCGAGACGCACTACGCCGCAGCCGGCAAGGGACCGACGCGCATCGTGGTGTCGCGCGAGACCGAGCCGCTCGGTACCGGCGGTGCGCTCGTGCATGCGCGCGACCTGCTGCACGATCGTTTCCTGCTTCTCAACGGCGACTCGCTGTTTGACTTCAACCTGCTGGATCTGATCGCGCGTGCGCAGGGCGGTCGCGTTCACATGGCGCTGCGCGACGGTGTGATCGGAGACCGCTACGGCCGCGTCGTGCTCGACGGCGATGCGGTGCGCGACTTCATCGCTCCGGGTGCGGGCGCCACGGGACCGGTCAATGCCGGCATCTACGTCGTCGACAAGTCCGTTCTCGCCGACATCGCGAAGCTTCCCGCCTCGCTCGAGCAGGACGTGTTCCCCGGCCTTGCTTTGCGCGGCGAGCTGCGCGGCACGGCCTATCGCGGCTATTTCATCGACATCGGCATCCCCGATGATTTCGCGCGCGCCGATCGCGAGCTGCGCGAGAAGCTGCGGCGTCCAGCCGTGTTCTTTGACCGCGACGGCGTGCTCAACCATGATTCCGGCTACACGTTCGAGACGCACAAGCTTCAATGGATCGAGGGCGCATGCGAGGCGGTGAAGGCCGTCAATGACGCCGGCTATTTCGCCTTCGTCATCACCAATCAATCCGGCGTCGCACGCGGCTACTACGAGGAGCATCATGTGGTCGCGCTGCACCGCTGGATGGCGGACCAGATGGCGCTGATCGGTGCCCATATCGATGCTTTCGAATATTGCCCCGACCACCCCGACGGAACCGTCGCACGCTATTGCCGCATCAGCGATCGCCGCAAGCCGGGGCCGGGCATGATCACCGACCTCGCGCAGCGCTTTCCGGTCGACATGACGCGCAGCATGGTGATCGGCGACAAGCCAAGTGACATCGAGGCCGCGCAGGCTGCCGGCCTCCCCGGCCATTTGTTCGAGGGCGGCAATCTCGAGGCGTTCGTGAGACAGCGCCTGAACCCGGCCGGCAAGGCTTAGGTGGGCTTACAAAAACTGCTGCATCCCCGGGCATTTGGCAGCTTTCGGACCGCTGCTCTGTTGCGCGCAACGGCCAGTGTGCTATAGCGCCATCTTGTTGCGAATACTGGCTTAATCGCCTTTTGGGGTCCGGCATGGCAGATCTGAGGGACGCCCGCGTCCTCGTTACCGGCAGCGACGGCTTCATCGGTTCGCATGTCGTCGAGGAGCTGGTGAAAGCCGGGGCCCGCGTCAAGGCGGTCGTCTACTACAACTCCTTCAATTCCTGGGGCTGGCTGGATACGGTTCCCGCCGACATCATGAAGTCCGTGGAGGTGGTCGGCGGCGACATCCGCGATCCGCATTTCATGATCGCAGCCGCCAGCGGCTGCACCGAAGTGCTGCACCTGGCAGCGCTGATCGCGATCCCCTTCTCCTATGTCGCGCCGGATTCCTACGTCGAGACCAATGTGCGCGGCACCGTCAACGTGCTCCAGGCGGCACGCATGGCCGGCGTGCGGCGCTTCGTGCAGACCTCGACCAGCGAGGTCTACGGCACCGCGCAGACCGTCCCGATCAAGGAGAGCCATCCGCTGGTTGGCCAATCGCCCTACTCGGCCTCGAAGATCGCATCCGACCAGATGGCGCTGTCGTTCCAGGCGTCGTTCGACATGCCTGTCGTCGTCATCAGGCCGTTCAACACCTATGGACCACGGCAATCGGCGCGCGCTGTCATCCCGACCATCATCAGCCAGATCGCGACCGGTAAGCGCAGGATCCGTCTCGGCGCCGTCAGCCCGACCCGCGACTTCTCCTTCGTCACCGACACCGCGCGCGGCCTGATCGCAGGTCTCACCGCGCCGGCCGAACAATGCGTCGGCCAGACCATCAATCTCGGCAGCGGTTTCGAGATCTCGGTCGGGGCGACGGTCGAGATGATCGCAGACGTGATGGGCCTCGAGATCGAGATCGAGACCGATGAGGCGCGCCTGCGTCCGGCCAACAGCGAGGTCGAGCGGCTCTGGGCCGACAATTCCAAGGCACGCCAGCAGCTCGGCTGGAGCCCGGAGTTCGGCGGGATCGACGGCATGCGCCAGGGCATTGTGAAGACGGTGAACTGGTTCACCAATCCCGCCAATCTCGGCCGCTACAAGGCGGACGTCTACAATGTCTGACGCAACGGTGGGAACGACCTCAACCAGATCCGACATCTCCACGCGCCCGTTCGATCCGAAGGCCGTGGTCGATGCGGTCCGGCGCGCCGCGGGCACGCCCAACGGCATCCTCGGCCTGCACGAGCCGGTGTTCGCAGGAAACGAGATCGCCTATCTCGAAGAATGCATCAAGAGCACCTTCGTCTCCTCGGTCGGCCCGTTCGTCGACCGCTTCGAGCGCATGCTCGAGGAGGTGACGGGCGCAAGACGCGCGGTCGCCGTCGTCAACGGCACGGCGGCGCTGCACGCCTGCTTCAGGCTCGCCGGCGTCGAGCCCGGCGATGAGGTGATGTCGCCGGCACTGACCTTCATCGCGACCACCAACGCGATCGCCTATTGCGGGGCGGTGCCGCATTTTATCGACAGCTCGCTCACGACGCTCGGCATGGACCCGCGCGCCCTCGCCGCGCGGCTCGAGGCGATTGCGGAACGAACGCCCAAGGGCACGATCAATCGCGAGACCGGACGCCGCATCGCCGCGATCTCGCCGATGCACACGTTCGGGCATCCCGTCGAGCTCGACGAGATCGCCGTGGTCGCAAACGACTGGGGGATTGCGCTGGTGGAGGATGCCGCGGAATCGCTCGGCTCCACCTACAAGGGCCACGCCGTCGGATCGCAGGCGCGGCTCGCTGCGTTGAGCTTCAACGGCAACAAGATCGTCACCACCGGCGGCGGCGGCGCCATCCTCACCAATGACGAGGAGCTGGGACGCCGCGCCAAGCATCTCACCACCACCGCGAAGCTGCCGCACAAATGGGCCTTCGTGCACGACGAGATCGGCTTCAATTACCGCCTGCCCAACCTGAACGCCGCGCTCGGCTGCGCTCAACTCGAGCAGCTCGACGACTTCCTGGCGAGCAAGCGCCGGTTGGCGGCGGCTTATGAGCGCGTCTTTGCGGATGTACCCGGCGTGCGCTTCTCGCGCGAGCCCGAGGGCACCACGAGCAATTACTGGCTGAACGCGATTCTGCTCGACGAGGCGTATGCCGGGCGGCGCGACGACGTGCTCACGGCGCTGAACGAAGCCGGCTTCGGCGCGCGCCCGGCCTGGACCCTGATGCACCGCCTGCCGATGTTCGCGCAGAGCCCGCGCGGCGATCTCGCCACCGCCGAATCGATCGAGCGCCGCCTGATCAACCTGCCGAGCAGCGCCAGCATCAGGGCCCGCGATGAATAACGTGCCGCGAAAAATCTGTTTCGTGACCGGCAGCCGGGCCGATTTCGGGCTGCTGATCTGGCCGATGCGCGCGATCCGCGAGACATCAGGCCTGACGCTTCAGCTCGTCGCCACCGGCATGCATCTCGCGCCGGAGTTCGGCTACACCTTCAACACCATCCGGGACGAGGGATTCGATGTCGACGAGCGCGTCGAGACGCTGCTTGCCAGCGACACCGGCGCGGGCGTCGCGAAATCGGTCGGGCTCGGCGTGATCGGATTTGCCGACGCTTTCGCACGGCTGCAACCCGATCTTGTGGTCCTGCTCGGCGACCGTTTCGAGATGTTCGCAGCCGCGCAGGCCGCGATGTTCATGCGGCTGCCAATGGCGCATCTGTTCGGCGGCGACGTCACCGAAGGCGCGGTCGACGAATCGATCCGCCACGCCATCAGCAAGATGTCGCATCTGCATTTCACCAGCAATCAGGGCTCGACACGCCGGTTGATGCAGCTTGGTGAGCATCCATCCCGTATCCATACCATCGGTTCGGTCGGCATCGACGGCATCAAACATCTCGATCTGATCGATCGCAACGAAGTTGGCGATGCGATCGGGATGCCGCTCGGCGAACGCAATGCTCTCATCACGTTTCATCCCGTTACGGTCGAAGCCGGGCGGTCAGTGGCCGAGCTGGACGAGTTGTTCGCGGCGCTGTCGACGCTCGATCCCGCCTTTCGCCTCATCTTCACGCTCGCCAATGCCGATGCCGAGGGGCGCGCGCTCAACGACCGGACCAAGGCCTTCGCGGCCAGCCGGCCGAATTCGATCGCGGTCGCCTCGCTCGGCCAGCTTCGCTATCTCAGCCTGATGAGCCAGGTCGACGTCGTGATCGGCAACTCGTCGAGCGGGATCCTCGAAGCGCCGTCGTTCGGCGTGCCCACGGTCGACGTCGGCGACCGCCAGAAGGGGCGGGAGCGGGCGGCCTCGGTGTTTCACGCTGCGCCCGAACGGGGTGCGATTGGTGCGGCGATTTCGCAGGCACTTCAGCGTGGCCGCAAGGACACCATCAATCCGTATGGCGACGGCGAATCCAGCCGGCGGTTTGCCGACATCATCGCCGGCATCCCGGATTTCAGGCAGCTTCTCGCCAAGGGCTTCTACGAACTTCCCGCAAGCGGAGCGCGGCCATGACGACGCACACGCTGATCATCGCGGAAGCCGGCGTCAATCACGACGGCAGCCTGGACAAGGCGCTGGCCCTGGTCGATGCGGCCGCCGATGCGGGTGCCGACATCGTCAAGTTCCAGACCTTCAATGCGAAGGCGCTGGCGGGCGGAGCAGCGAAGAAGGCCGACTATCAGCAGCGTACGACCGACGCTGCCGAGAGCCAGCTCGCCATGCTGAAGCGGCTGGAACTGCCGCAGGCCGCGCATCACACGCTGATTGCGCGCGCCAGAGAGCGCGGCATCGAATTCCTGTCGACGCCATTCGATGACGCCTCCCTCAGTTTCCTGCTGTCGCTCAAGCTGCCGCGCATCAAGATCGGCTCGGGTGATCTCACCAATGCGCCGTTGCTCCATGCAGCGGCAAGAGCTGGCGCGATGCTGATCCTGTCGACCGGCATGGCAACGCTCGGCGAGATCGAAGAGGCGCTGGGGGTGCTCGCCCACGGCTATGGCCAATCCAATGACCCGCCTGGCATCGCCGCTTTCCGCGTCGCGTGGCGCGATCCGGCGGCTCGCGCCGCGCTGGCGCGGCACGTCAGCTTGCTCCATTGCACGACCGAATATCCCTGCCCCATCGCCGATGTGAATCTCGCCGCGATGGCGACGATGCGATCCGCCTTCCAGCTGCCGGTCGGCTATTCCGATCACACCGACGGATTCGAGATTTCGGTCGCCGCGGTCGCGCTCGGCGCGGCCATCATCGAGAAGCACCTGACGCTGGATCGCAATGCGCCCGGTCCCGATCACGCGGCCTCGCTCGAGCCTGGTGATTTCAAGCGGATGGTCAGCGCCATCCGCAGCGTCGAGGCCGCGCTCGGCGATGGCGTGAAGACGCCGAAAGAGTCCGAGGTCAGGAACGTGCCGGTGGCGCGCAAGAGCATCGTGGCGGCACGCGCGCTGAAGGCCGGCGAGATCATCGGCCCGGCCGATATCACGGCCAAGCGGCCGGGCGCGGGGCGCCCGCCGATCGAGTATTGGTCCCTGATCGGAACCGCGGCGCCGCGGGCGCTCGAACCCGACGATCAGGTTTAACGACGAGGCTTTGCAGGAATCCCGCGCAGCACGGACCCGGGCGGCCATGCCCCCGTGACGACCGAGCCCATCGCCACCAGCGTATCGTTGCCGATGGAAATGTGATCGCGGACGCGGCTGCCGAGACCGACAAAGCAATTGTCGCCGATCTCCGCGCCGCCGCCGACCACCGTTCCCGAAGAGAGATGCGTGTAGTGTCCTACGCGCACATCGTGCTCGACGACTGCGCCCGAATTGATGATGCAGTGATGGCCGATCATGCTTCGCGCATTGACGATCGCGCCCGGCATGATGACGCTGCCCGCGCCGATCGTTGCTGACGGCGAGACAAACGCGCGGGGGTGAATCACCGACGCCCAGCGCTTGAGCTGCAGCCGGCCGATCATCTGCCGGCGCGCCGGCCCCACCTGCATCGTCCCGATCCCGACCACGAAGGCGGCGTCCGGATACCTGGGCGCAACGTCATCGGTTCCGAGATAGCGCGCATCGCCCAATGTTCCCGGCTGGCGATCGAGGAAACCGAGCACGTTGAACTGGCCCGACAGGACGGCGGCCTCATAGACCATGAAGGCATGCTCGCCGCCGCCGATGATGATCAGATCGTCCATCGCGATTCCCCTAGCGCGCCCCGATCTTAGCGACCGCGGCGCGTTCCCACAAACCGCCGGACCGGACCGAAAACGCGAGAATTAACAAGGGCTACGCAGGATCCCATGGCGGGGTTGACGCCGCCTCTCGCAGCCGCGATATAGCAGGCTCAGCGGTGGGCCACCCCCAATATCTGGCGTATGCGAGGCAGATTGCCATGAAATCCTGGCGCAAAGCCGTCGTCGGTACCCAGGCGACCGTGGGCGACGCCATTGCCGCGATCGAGAGCGGAAGCATCCAGATTGCGCTGGTGCTCGACGACCAGAACCGGTTGCTCGGCGCGGTCACCGACGGCGACGTCAGACGCGGACTGCTGCGCGGCATCGCCCTCACCGGACTTGCGACCGACATCATGAACCGGACGCCGGTATCGGCCCCTGCCACCTTGCCGCGCGAGGATCGCCTGCATTTGATGCGGCAGAGGTCGATCAAGCAGCTCCCTCTTGTCGACGAGGGCGGCCATCTCGTCGTGGTCGAGACGCTCGATGAGCTGCTCGAACCGCGTCATTATCCGAACCCCGTACTGATCATGGCGGGCGGCCTCGGCGAGCGCCTGGGCGCGCTCACACGCGACGTGCCGAAGCCGATGCTCAATGTCGGCGGGCGGCCACTGCTCGAGACAATCGTTCGCAACGTCGTGCAGCAGGGTTTTCGCAACATCTTCATTTCGGTCAACTACAAGGCCGAGACGATCAAGGACTACTTTGCCGATGGCACCGCCTTCGGCGCCAACATCCAGTACGTGCACGAGACCGAACGGCTGGGCACCGCCGGTGCGCTCGGGCTGTTTTCGACACCGCCGGATCTGCCGATGATCGTCACCAACGGCGACATCCTCACCACGATCAACTACGGCGCGCTTCTCGACTTCCACAACGGAACGCCGGCGGAAGCGACGATGGCCGTTCGCGAGCACAAGGTGCACGTCCCCTATGGCGTGGTTTCGACGTCGGAGGGCTTTCTCCAGACCATTCGCGAGAAGCCGACCGAGAGCTGGTTCGTCAGCGCAGGCATCTATGTGATCGGCAGGTCCGTCTTCAGCCATGTCAGGCCCGGCATCAGCATCGACATGCCTGCCGTGCTGGAGCGCGTGATCGCCGGCAGGGGACGGGTCGCGGTCTATCCCATTCGCGAGTACTGGCTCGACATCGGCCGGCTCGAGGATTTCGAGCAGGCGCATGCGGAGTTTCACGAGGTCTTCCCGTGACCTCGACAACCGCACTCGTGGTCGGCCTCGGCTCGATCGGCACAAGGCATGCGCGCGTCCTGCGCGAGCTCGGCCTTCGGGTCGCGACGGTCAGCCGGCGCGAAGGCGCCGATTACGGATCGATCGCGCAGGCTCTGGCGGCGGCGCATCCGGACTACGTGGTGATCGCCACCGAGACGGCGCGCCATGCGGACAATCTGCAAGAGCTCGCGCAGAGCGGCTTCCACGGCAAAGTCCTTGTCGAAAAGCCGCTATTCGCAACACCTGCATCACCCCCGAAATATCCGTTTGCCCATGTCAGCGTCGGATACAATCTCCGCTTTCACCCCGTGATGACGGCGCTGGCCGAAAGACTGCGCGGGCGAGACGTGATCACGGTCGGCGCCTATGTCGGCCAGGACATCAGGGACTGGCGGCCGGACCGCGATCACCGCGCGACCGCATCCGCCACCGCTGATGCCGGAGGCGGCGTGCTGCGGGATCTCAGCCACGAACTGGACTACCTCTTGTGGCTGTTCGGGCCATGGCATCGCGTCGCCGCGCTCGGCGGCGCCTCCGGCGCTCGCGACATCGACGTCGACGACCACCTCGATCTGCTGCTCGATATGCAGCGGGCACCATCGGTCCACATCCATATGGACTATCTCGACCGTCAGGGCGTCCGCCGCATTCGCGTCAATGTCGACGACGACACTATCGAGGCAGATTTCGTCGGCGGCCGTCTCACGGTCAACGGCAAGGCAACGGAGATCCCCAGCGAGCGCGACCAGAGCTACCGCGACATGCATGTCGCGGCAATGCGTGGCGCGAGCCCGGTCTGCTCGCTGCCAGAGGCCCTTGGCGTCATGCATCTGATCGACGCCAGCGAGCGCGCGCTGCGCACCAAGACCTGGGTGTCGCCGTGAGTCTTCTCTGCACCATCTGCGCGCGAGGCGGCTCGAAAGGGGTCGTCGGCAAGAACGCGCGCGATCTCCTCGGCAGGCCCGTGCTCGCCTGGAGCATCGCGCAGGCGCGCGAGACCGGCCTGTTCGATGCGATCGCCTTCAGCAGCGATTCGGACGCCCTGCTCGATGCGGCGGTGAAGGCGGGCGCCGACATTGCGGTCAAGCGCCCGGGCGAGATGGCGACCGATACCGCGCCGAAGCTGCCGGCGATCCGGCATTGCCTCGAGCAGGCGATTGCGCAAACGGGCAAGACGCCGGAGATCTTCGTCGATCTCGACGTCACCTCGCCACTCAGGCTGGCCTCCGACATCAGCGGGGCGGTGGCGCTGCTGCGCGAGAGCGGCGCGCGCAATGTCATTACCGGGGCGCCGGCGCGACGGTCGCCATATTTCAATCTTGTCGAGCAGCGGACCGACGGCAGCGTTGGCCTCTCCAAACCCGCCAATCCGCCGGTCACGCGACGCCAGGATGCGCCACGCTGCTTCGACATGAACGCGTCGATCTACGTCTGGCGCGTCGCGCCGTTCCTGGAGCAGCCCGCGGTGTTCTATCCGGACACGCGTCTGTTCGAAATGCCGGAAGAGCGTTCGATCGACATCGATTCCGATCTCGATTTTACGTTGGTGGAACTGTTGCTCCGCCAGCGACTGCCGGCCTGAGGAGGCGCAAGCGATGACCACGAGCTTCAAGGCTCTGTTCGATCTGACCGGGCGTACTGCCGCCGTCACCGGCGGGTGCGGCATCCTCGGACGTCGCTTTGCCGAGGGGCTTGCCGAGTTCGGCGCCAATGTCGCGATCGTCGATCTCGATCAGGCCGCGACCGATGCTGCGGCGACCGACGTCGTCTCACGCCATGCCGTCCGCGCCAGAGGCTACGGTTGCGACATCACCGATCCTGATGCGGTGCGCAATACGGCCGATGCGATCGAAGCCGATCTCGGACCGGTCTCGATCCTGCTCAACAACGCCGCGAGCAAGACCCGCGATGTGGACGCCTTCTTCGCACCCGTCGAGACGTTTTCGCAGGACACCTGGCGCGAGATCATGGCGGTCAATCTCGACGGCATGTTCAATGTCGCGCAGGTGTTCGGCGGCCGGATGGCCGAGCGCGGCTACGGCGCCATCGTGCAAACCGCCTCGATCTACGGACTGATGGCACCCGACCAGCGCATCTACGAAGGCTCCGAATATCTCGGCCGCGCCATCAACACGCCCGCGGTCTACACGGCGTCCAAAGCCGGCGTCATCGGCCTGACCAAGCACCTCGCGACGTACTGGGCAGCGAAAGGCGTTCGCGTCAATACGCTCACCCCAGGCGGGGTGGAGAGCGGGCAAAACGAGACCTTCAAGGCGCGCTATGGCGCCCGTATCCCGCTCGGCCGCATGGCTCGCGCGGACGAGATGGTAGGGACCATGCTGTTTCTGGTGTCCGACGCTGCGTCCTACGTGACTGGGCAGAACATCGCCGTCGACGGCGGACTGAGCGCCTGGTAACGAAACCCCAATGATCAAGCGCCTGATCCAGAACACGGTGATTTCGGCGCTTGCCTTCGGCGTGGCCGCTTTGCTCGGGCTGGCGGTCATTCCACTGATCATTCGAACCTGGGGAGTGACCGAGTTCGGCCTCATCGTGATCTCTCGGCTGCTGCTGCCCAGCGGAATGATGGCGGTGCTGGACCTTGGTCTGTCCGAGGTTGCCACGCAAGTCGTCGCGCGCGCGAGAGAGCATCGCAATTGGGAGCAGGCGGGCCGCCAGATCGTTTTTCTCGGTGTGGCCTCCATCGCGCTCACCTTGATCCTGAGCGCGACCATCTGGCTCGCGACGCCGCTGCTCGTCATCGTGATGAAGGTTGACGCCGCGCATCTGGAGGCTTTCACTCGGATCATGCATTATACGGCGCTCGCGAACTTGATCTTCGTTCCGGCGCTGGTGTGGGAAGGCATCGTAAAAGGTTTTGAGCGCTACAACCTGCTCCGCTTGGCGGAGGTCACGTCCACGACGGCCTATGTCGGCCTGACATTCGCGGCCTCGTGGATGGCGGCAGGCTTTGAAGTGGTCGCATATGTCTATCTCGTCACGCTCGTCGCCCGCGCTATCGTGATCGGGATCGCGGCATTGGTGGCCTTGCGGCGCAAACACGTGCGATTGCTGCCGTGGACCACGGACATCCGGCAGGACATCCTGCATCGCTGCCTGCTGCTCCTGCAAGGCAAACTGATGGGCGGCGTCGCCGGCCCGCTTCAGCCGTTCCTGGTTGGACTGCTGTTCGGCCCCAAAGCTGTCGGCACCTACGACGCCCTGGTGCGCTTGTCGCGGGTCTCCAAAGTCGTTGTGAGCCTCCTGACGTCCGCCTTGCTTCCGGTCGCCAGCCGCCTCGACGAGCGTGGCAGCGCGTCATCGTTCCAGCGCCTGGGTGACCTCGGCCTCGTCATGATGCCGATGTTCGTGGTGCCGCCCCTTGCAGCAACCGCGATTCTCTCCCCCGAGATCATGAGCATCTGGATAGGTCCAGTCCTGGCGCCCTACGCGTTCTGGATGGGCCTGAGCTTCCTGGTTCCGATCTGCGCGCAATACGTGGCGATCGGCAGCCTGATCTTCCTGACGCGGCCCGAGGTACAGTCCCGGCTCAACCGGCTGATGGCCATTCAGCTTCTGGTCTGGGCGGCGGTCTCCGCCGCGACGTTGCATTTGTTCGCGGAACGCGCCCTGATACTTGGCCAGGTCATCGGAAGCATCGCCATGCTGCCCTTGCAGCTGAGGGAGTTGCGCAGTGCACTCGAGCTCGATCGCAATCAGTTCGCGAAGGTGATCGGAACCCAGTTCGCAATCCTTCTCCTGGCAAGCGTTTTTCTAGCAACAATTGCAGGTTACATTCGGTTCGACAGCGTGCTAAAGCTCGCGCTCGGTTCCATGGTTTTCTGTCTGGTAACCTGGGTGCTCCAGTACTTTCTGGTCCTCGAGAAGCGGCACCGGACTGTATTTCCTGCAGTCGGACAACTGATGGGACTGACGTCCAAAAGCAGCTGAATGAACATCCACGCGACAGACACGAAAGCCGTCATCACAGGTTTCGCTCCGGCGTCATTGTCGGACAAGGCTACGACTTATGCCATCGACGCGGCAAGGAGCATTGGCCGTCTCGTCATGCGCCGTGTGAAGCGCACTGCCGACGTCGTCGATTCCGAGTACAATCTGACGCATTGGCAGCGAATGCTGTCCGAAAAGGCCTGGACGAAGGCCGCCAGCATCGACGAGTTCCTGATACCGAAGAATCCCGCGCGGGGTCTTCGCAAGGTGGACAATCAGATTTGCAGGGTCGCGGCCGACGACTACTATCGCTATCGCGCCGGAGCCCTCGGCGATCTGCTCGCGCGGCACACAGGTGGCGCCACGGAGATCATCGAACTCGGCGCAGGCTGCGGCATCAATCTGCTTTCCCTTCACCTCAATCACCCCGACTGGAAGCTGCGCGGGTTCGACATCGCGCCGAACGGAATCGCCGCGGGTCGCGAGATCGCAGCGCATTATGACCTGTCGGACCGGATATCGCTCGACAGGATCGACCTGACCGACGGCAGCGACCCAAACTACGCAGCGATCAGGGACAAGGTCGTTTTCACCTACTTTTGCATCGAGCAGATTCCTTATGGCGTGCGCAAGGTGGTGGACAACATCATTGCTGCGAGGCCGAAGCGCGTCATCAACATCGAGCCGACGACGGAGCTGCTGAATCTCTCGAGCGCGCGAGATATCGTCAGCTACCTCTATATCCGTTCGGTCGACTACCAGACGCAGCTGTTCTCGACGCTCGACGATTACGAGCGAGAGGGCCGGGTCCGCATCCTGGCGCGTGAACGGATGCCGTTCGCGCCGACGATCCACAATGATGGTTTTTTGTATTGCTGGGAGCCCACATGACAACCATCGGCACCACGACTGATCGACCTGCTCCGAAGAAGCAGAAGGTCAACCAGTTTCGCCGCCTGTTGTGGCACTTCAACCGGACAGATCTCGGCTGGGTCACCAAGGCAGCCTTGACGACCCTGCAGCCGGGCGCCCGCGCCAAACGTGTCGCCCTGCTCGATCAGCTTCCGTCGAAAGCGGAATGGAGCGAGGCAAGCCGGAAGCTAGACAAGGACGGCTACGCGGATGTCTCCTCGCTGATGGACCGCAGCCTCGCGGAAGCCGTCGCGACGGTCGCGGACAACAAGGTCAGCCGGCTGAACGAACTCTCCGACAAGCAGCAGCTCGGGCACAAGTCATTCTGGGTCAGCCTGCTGGATGAGGACCTCGTCAACGGCGCCTTTGCGACCGACCATCCCTTCGTGCGCTACGCCCTGCAGCCGGCCGCGCTGCGCATCATCGGCGACTTCATGCACGACCTACCGCAATTGTCGGACGTGCTGCTGACATTGTCGCAACCGACGCCGAACCAGGCGCTCAGCTATTCCCAGCTCTGGCATCTCGATCATGACGACAAGCGTGTCTGCAAGCTCTTCATCTATCTGACCGACGTGCAGAACACCGCCGACGGTCCGTTCACCTTCATTCCGGCCGGGCCGTCGAAGCCCTTCCGCAACACGCTGAAAAGCCACATGAGCGACGCGCAGGTGTTCGCCAAGACCGGCCCCGACGCCGTCAAGGAGATGATCGCGCCCCGCCTGTCGTCCTTCATCGTCAACACCGCCCGCTGCCTGCACATGGGGAGCCGGATCCAGTCGGATCACAGCCGCCTGCTGTATACGGCAACTTATATCCAGCAACCGCGCATCTATCCCGAACCGCCGGCGCGGTTCCGCGCGGTCGGCGCCCTGACCGACCTCGAGCGCACCGTGATGCGGCTCTGATACGGACCTGCCGGGAGCTCACATCTTGCGCATAGGCCTGGTGGTCGATCACCCCAAGCGTGACCTGCCGGGCGCAGTCATGCTCGGCTATCAACTCGCGCGCCGCGGCGTCTCGGTCGTGCTGGTGCCGATGTACGAGCAGGCCGTCGACGTGCCGCGGCTCGGACTCGATGCGCTGGTCGTCAACTATGCGCGCCCGGCCAATCTCGATCTGATGCGCAGCTTCGCCAAGGCAGGCCTTGCGCTTTACGTCCTCGATACCGAAGGCGGCGTGCTTGCAGAAAAGGGCGGCAACTCGCCGCCGGCGATGGCCGCACACGTCAGGAGCAGCGGTTACGCCGATATCCTCTCGGGCTATTTCTTCTGGGGCAGCCGGCTCCACGACGCCTTCCTGGCGGCAGGAACCATGAAACCGGAGCAGCTTCATCTCACCGGATGCCCGCGTTTCGATTTTGCGGCACCACGCTGGCGCGCGCTGCTTGACAGCGAGCCGCGCGGTTATCTGCTCGTCAACGCCAACTTCCCGCTGGTCAATTCACGCTTTACCGGCAAGCCGGGCGGCGAGCGCGAGGCGATGGTGCGGGCCGGCTGGGATGGCGCCTATGTCGACCGCTTCATCGCGGACCTGAAGCAGGTCTTCACCAACTACCTCGCCGAGATCGACCGGCTCGCCGGCGCGCGGCCCGACCGCACCATTCTCGTGCGTCCGCATCCTTTCGAGAGCGAAGACGTTTATCGCAACGCGCTCGCGCGCCATGCCAATGTCGTGATCGACGGCACCGGCAGCGTGCTCGACCGCATCCGCAATGCGGCCACGGTCGTCCATCTCAATTGCGGCACCGCCGTCGAATCGGTCCTGCTCGAAAAGCTTCCGCTCCAGCTCGAATATCTGAACACGCCGGTCACCGCCGGCCACGCCGCGCTGCCCGCGCGCGTGAGCCGCTCGGTCAATTCGTTCGACGAGCTGCTCGGCGCGATCGATCACATCGAGCGCGAAACCGAGACCTTCGACTTCGCGCGCGTTCACGCCGCCGATATCGAGGCCTTCTTTCATCTCAACGACGGACAGGCTGCCGAACGGGTCGCCGATGTGTTGACCGGCGCAAGCAGTTCGCGCCGGCCTTACGTCTCGTTGCTGGCGACCGTGAAGGGCACGCGCGACAAGCCGAGCCTCGGCCAGGTCGTCAAGGGCACGGCCAGTGCCGTGCTCGGGTCGGCCGTCACCGAACGGCTGCGCAGCCGGTTCAACCCCGCGCGGCGCGACAAGCGGATCGAACCGGTCTTCGTCAGAACGCTGCTGCAGCGTATCGCAACTCATGACCGCGCGAGCCCGTCGCAATTCACCGCGCGGCGCGCGCACTGCGCGACGACGGGCTTGCCGCTCGCGAGCATTGCCATCGAACCCGCCCGATAGACCATGGCCTCATCTGCAAGAACCATCCTCATCACCACGCTCGCCGAATACCAGACGCGGTTCTGGATTCCGGTCGCGCAGCGGCTGCGCGCAGCCGGCGACGACGTCGAGCTGCTCGCCTTCGACGATCGCAGCGCCGAGATGTCGGCCGCCGAAGGCGTGCCGGTCACCAACATGTACCGCGAGGGCCTCAAGACCGGCTCCTCGCCCGACGATCGCGGCGCATTCGATGCGCGCGTCGCCGCCTACGGGCTGGACGGGACCAATTTCCTGTTCAGCCATGAGCGCTTCACCTTCGGCATCCGCGATACGGCCGCGCTGCGGCGGCGCTTCATGATCTATGCCAATGCGATGGAGACGGTGCTCGATCGGCTGGAGCGGCAAGACAAGCGCGCCGAGCTGGTGCAGGAGCTCGGCGGCTTTCTCTCCGTGCTCGCGAGCTTCTACGCCGCAAGGCGCCGCAACATCCGCAACTGGTTTATCGAGCCTTCGTTCTTTCGCGGCCGCATGTACTTCACGCCCGACACGCTCGGCGCGCCCGACGTGATGCCGACGCCGGCGGACGCCGTCTCGCCTGAAGTGCGCGCCTATCTCGACGACACGCTGACGCAGCGGGCGATCGTCATCCCCAAGAAGGACCAGCATCATTATTCGGCGGCCTTCAAGAAGGTCGTGAACCTGCGCAACGCCAACCGTCTCGTCGAAAAGCTCTGGGACCAGTTCGCGCTCGGCAAGCACCAGGAGTTCGGACACAATCTGCGCCATGCGCGGGTGCACGCCGCGATGGCGTTCAATGCGACGCGGCTGCGCAAGCTCTACAGGCCGATCCCCGAGGCGCCCTTCGTCTACTATCCGTTTCACGTTCCGGCCGACATGGCGCTGACGCTGCGCTCGCCCGACTATCTCGACCAGGTCGCGATCGTCGACTTCCTGCTGCGGACGATCCCGGACTCGCATATGCTGGTTGTGAAGGAACACCCCGCGCAGATCGGCGCGATCTCTGCCGACCGCCTGTTCGAGCTGGCGCGCCGGTTCGACAATTTCGTGCTGCTGGCGCCGCAGACCAACAATTACACCGTGCTCAATCGCGCCGATGCCGTCATATCCGTCAACAGCAAGTCGGGTGCCGAAGCGCTGCTGCTCGGCAAGCCGGTCGTGGTGATGGGCGATGCGTTCTATCGCTCCTGCCCGCTGGTCCATGCGGTCGATCGTCTGGCCGATGTACCCGCACGGTTGCGCGAGGCGCTCTCCGCCGGACCGTTCGATCCGGCCAAGGGCGCGCCGTATTTCGAGTCGGCCTGGCGGCGGTCTTATCCGGGCGAGCTCTATGTCAGCGATCCCAAACTGCTCGACACGTTTGCGGCCTCCTTGCGTGCCGCAATCGCTGAGCCGGCCCGCGTGAACTGAACGGACCCATCATGCCGCTCGTTTCGATCATCACACCATCCTGGAACGTCGAAGGCCTGATCGAGGAGACGATCCGTTCGGTACAGAGCCAGACCTTCACAGATTGGGAGCTTTTGATCGCCGACGATTGCTCGACCGACAAGACGCCGGAGATCATCGCTGACATCGGCGTGCGCGATCCGCGTGTCAAGTTGATCCGGCAGGCCAGGAATGGCGGCCCGGCGCTCGCGCGCCAGGCGTCGATCGATGCCGCGCAGGGCCGCTATCTCGCCTTCCTCGACAGCGACGATCTGTGGCTGCCCGAGAAGCTGGAGCGGCAGCTCGCCTTCGCGAAGACGAAGCAGGCCGCCCTCACCTACACCGCCTTCCGCCGCATCAACGAGGCCACCACCGTCACCGGACGACTGATCGAAGTGCCGGCCTCGCTCACCTATGGCCAGCTGCTGAAGAATACCGCGATCGCGACGCTGACCGCGATGGTCGACCGAGAGATCGCGGGCCCTATCGCGATGAAGAACGAGGGCTATGACGATTTCTGCTTGTGGCTCTCGATCCTCAAGCGCGGCCACACCGCATACGGCCTCAACGAGGATCTGGCTCGCTACCGCGTCAGGGGCTCCTCGGTCTCCAGCCGCCCGATGCGCTCGGCCAAATGGGTCTGGCAGATCTACCGCAACGTCGAGCACCTCTCCTTGGTCCGATCGGCCTGGTGCTTCGCCAATTGGGGAGCGCGGGCGTGGCTGAAGCGGCGGGAGTTCTAGGCGCACCGCAGCGCTTGCCCCGGCTGGAAAAAATGCGAAAACAACCCCATGCACAGTAGCGGTAGTTAAATACCTCTCTCCAAACCCACTTGGCTATTGGCGAGTCCGGCCGTTGCCGATACCACTCAGCCCCGCTCCCGCCGGACAATCTGGAACCGATCATGCCGTTTGAAAGCTACAAGAACAGCCGCATCCTCGTGACCGGGGGCGCTGGGTTCATCGGATCGCACTTGTGCGAGCGACTGCTCGATGCCGGCGCCGAGGTGGTATCCGCGGACAATTATTTCACCGGCAGCCGGCGCAACATCGCGCATCTGATCGCAAATCCGCTGTTCGAAGCCGTCCGGCACGACGTCACCTTCCCGCTCTACATCGAGGTCGACGCGATCTTCAATCTGGCCTGCCCGGCCTCGCCGATCCACTACCAGCGCGATCCGGTGCAGACCACCAAGACTTCGGTGCACGGCGCCATCAACATGCTGGGGCTCGCCAAACGGCTCAAGGCGCGCATATTCCAGGCTTCGACCAGCGAGGTCTATGGCGATCCGCTGATCCATCCGCAGACCGAGGATTACTGGGGCAACGTCAATCCGATCGGCATCCGTTCCTGCTACGATGAGGGCAAGCGCTGCGCCGAGACGCTGTTCTTCGACTACTGGCGCCAGCACGGCCTGCCGATCAAGGTCGCGCGCATCTTCAACACCTACGGCCCGCGTATGCAGCCAAATGACGGCCGCGTGGTGTCGTCCTTCATCGTCCAGGCGCTCCAGGGCGAGCCGATCACCATTTTCGGCGATGGCCAGCAGACCCGCTCGTTCTGCTATGTCGACGACCTCGTCGAGGCCATCATGCGGTTGATGGTGACTGCGGAGGACGTCACCGGCCCGATCAATCTCGGCAACAATTCCGAGTTCACGATCCGCGAGCTCGCCGAGACGGTCATCGCACTCACGGGCTCGCGTTCCAAGCTGGAGTTCAAGCCGCTGCCGCAGGACGACCCGCGTCAGCGCCAACCCGACCTCGCCAAGGCGAAGGCTGTCCTGAACTGGGAGCCGAAGATCGCGCTCGAGGACGGCCTGAAGGAGACCATCGCCTATTTCAAGCACTCGTTCGAGATCGCCTGATCCGGCTCGCAAGGTCCCTCATCCGCGGCGAGCCTGTCCGCCATGAGCCGTCCGGCACCATCAGGGAAATCCCGATCGCGGCTGGACTCGATGGCTCCGCGACGGCGTCAGGCGAGCAGCAAGCCGATGTGGTGCAACTCGTGGAGAAGGTCAACGGGGCTGACCGGCACGGGAGCACCCTGGTTCACTACCGCCTCAGCAGGCACCGACGGCGCGGACGTGACCTCCGCACCAACCCAGCCGGGCATCGGATCAGGCGCCTCCGGCGGGCTGGACAGTGATGCGTCATCGAACCTGAACACGAGAGCATCCGCAGCGAGCGGCGCGGCGCCGACGCTGCCGTCGCCATTGAGGTCCTGATGGAGCGTCGGCTCCAGCGCTTTCAGAGACGGATCGGACCCGAGCACTTCCGGGGCCGCCGCAAGGGTGGTCTGGAAGTTTCCGTTGGCGTCCGTGCTCCAGACGGAATAATGCGCGTTCGATGAGCTCTTCCAGACGACGTCGTAGCCGCCGCCCGACACCTGCTCGGCGCCAATGACCGTCCAAACACCCCAATCCGCCGCGATCACAGCAGACCCCGCATACTTCAGCACAGGTCCGGTGCCGGTCGCGATGCTGTTCAGGTGGTAGTTGCCGCCGGACAGGACCACGCTGGTCGATCCGAGCGCCTCGATCGTGGTGCTACTGAGGGCAGGGGCGCCAATCGTGCCGTCGCCGTTGAGATCCTGCTGGAGGGTCGGCTCCAACGCCTGCAGGGACGCATCGGTCCCCAGCACTTCGGGGGCCGCGGCCAGTGTGGTCACGAAGTTGCCGTTGCTGTCGGTGCTCCACACGGAATAATGCGCGTTCGATGAACTCTTCCAGACGACGTCGTAACCGCCTCCCGACACCTGCTCGGCGCCAATGACCGTCCACACTCCCCAATTCGCCGCGATCACCGCCGACCCCGCATACTTCAGGACAGGTCCGGTGCCGGTCGCGATGCTGTTCAGGTGGTAGTTGCCGCCGGACAGGACCACGCTGGTCGATCCGAGCGCCTCGATCGTGGTGTTACTGACGACGGGGGCACCAATCGTGCCGTCGCCGTTGAGATCCTGCTGGAGCGTCGGCTCCAGCGCCTGCAGGGACGCATCGGTCCCCAGCACCTCGGGGGCCGCGGCCAGTGTGGTCAGGAAGTTGCCGTTGCTGTCAGTGCTCCACACGGAATAATGGGCGTTCGATGAACTCTTCCAGACCACGTCGTAGCCGCCGCCCGATACCTGCTCGGCACCAATGACCGTCCACACACCCCAATCCGCAGCGATCACTGCGGAGCCCGCATACTTCAGGATCGGTCCGGTGCCGGTCGAGATGCTGTTCAGGTGGTAATTGCCGCCGGACAGGACCACGCTGGTCGATCCGAACGTCTCGATCACAGTCGTCGTCAGACTGGCGCTGGCGACCGTGCCATCCCCAAACTGGAAATATTCGACGCCGGTGAGGGTATCAGTGCCGTCTGGCGAGCCGCTGCGCAGATCGGTCAGCGTGAACGTCTGTGTCGTTGTGTTGTAGGCAACCGCATAACTGGCGCGGCTGCCCGAATACACTGCGGTGTCCGTGCCCGGGCCGCCGATGATGGTGTCGTTGCCGCCACCGCCGGTGATCGTATCGTTGCCTGCGCCGCCGTTCAGCACGTTGGCGATCGCGTTGCCGATGATCGTGTCGTTGCCGGACCCGCCGGTGGCGTTGTCGATGTAGGAGCGCAAGTCGCCATTAAAGAGATAGGCGTTGTAGACGTTGCCCGATGCGTAGTGGCCGTCACCGAGATAGGCCAGCTGCACGGAGGAGAATACCGACGACGCACCGGGATTGAGATTGATGCTCAGGTTCGTCGTGTAGTTCGACAGATCGTAGGTATCGACGCCACCGCCGTCCCAGACCGTCTCGTAGATGCGGTTGGCCGAGCCGCCGGCGCCACCGCCAGGCGCGAGCTGCCCGACGCCGTTGATGAACTCCTGGCCCGTCGTGGCATTCCAGGTGTAGACCGTATTGCCGTTCTGGGTCGTGTAGTTCGCGCCATACATTGTCTGCAGCGCGAGGATATCGTTGGCCATATAGGTCTGCGGATATCCATACGATTCATTGGTGTAGCCGCTCGTCGTCGACGCACCGACATAGCTGCGATAGCTCATGACGGTGTATTCGCTGTCATCATGCGCGCTCGGTACCGCGACGTTGGCGGGGCCGCCGGTCTCCTGGCTGTGCTTGAGGCCGAAGGCGTGGCCGAGTTCGTGAAGCGCGGTCGTGAAATAGTAATTGCCGAGCTTGGCCAGCGAGTAGTCGTACTGGGTGCCGAACCATACATCGCCCCCCGCTGAATAGTTGCCGGGGTAGTAGGCGTAGGAGGTCGGATTGGCCGACGGGGACTGCGCGACCATGATGTCGCCGCTTCCAGTCCCGTTGTACTGGATCGTGGCGTTGGTGTAGCCGCGGATCAGCCCGATCGCATAGTTGATCGCCGCCTGCATCTGGGTCGGCGCCGAGGCGAAACCCGTCGAGCTCGGTTCGCTGCTGCCGCCGTAGTAAGGATTGGAGTAGTCGCTGGGCGAATCCGGAAAGCTGTAGTTGATCGTGCCGGTCCACTTGTAGCCCGACAGCAGGCCGTCGATCTCCGCATTGTTGGTGGCACTGACATTAACGGCGGTGGCCAATGAACTCTCCGGAGCAATGCATCGCGCGATTCGCTGTGCTGGGGTATGGTTCTAGCTAGAGAGTTATACGTTTGGTTTAACTTGGGCGTCGACCCTCAGCCGGGCCGTAACGCCCTGTTAGCCATCAAATCCCGTAGTGATACGGACCAGCGGCGGTGGTCTGTTCCGTAAAGGAAACCATGAAACTGGGTCCACTTTCGGCCGGTCTGATTGGAGCCCTGGCGATGCTTGCCGGGCCGGACCGTCTGCCCATCGGAGAGCAACCTGTCATGGCCTCGAAAGCCAATGCGGACGAAAGCGGCAATGCGAACGCCAAGGCAGGACGCGCCCCCTCCATGCCAATGGCCCGCGATCCTGCCGTCGCGGTGGGCGAGGAATTCGAAGCCGCCCGCCGGACGGGAACGCGGCAGGCTTTCGAACTCTTCATAGCGCGCCACGGCGACGATCCCCTGGCCGAGCAGGCGCGTGCCGAGCTGAAGCGCCTGTCGCGCTGATCCCTTGCGCAAGCGCAATAGCCTGCGCCGGGCGAGGCCCAGTCAGGCCTGCATTTCGACAGCCGGCATCCGCGTCGAGGCAGACTTGCCGCCCGATGTTTCGGCACTATGGTGGCTCCGCATTCTGTCCCGGAGCCTTTCACGATGCCTTTTCCGCATGCCTCGGAAGCCCTGTCGCGCTTCACCGTGCTCGATCTGACCCGTGTTCGCTCCGGCCCGACCTGCGTGCGGCAGCTCGCGGACTGGGGCGCCAACGTCGTCAAGATCGACGCGCTGACCGAGGATGCGGGCGGCGAGCAGCCGGGTGGGCCGCGTCAGGGTTCCGACTTCCAGAATTTGCACCGCAACAAGCGGGCCATGACGCTGAACCTGAAGGACGAGCGCGGGCTCGCCGTGTTCAAGCGCCTCGTCGCTAAGGCCGACGTCGTGGTCGAGAATTTCCGTCCCGACGTGAAGAAGAAGCTCGGCATCGATTATGACAGCCTCGCCACGATCAACCCGCGCATCGTCTATGGCAGCATCTCCGGCTTCGGCCAGGATGGCCCCTACCACAAGCGGCCGGGCTTCGATCAGATCGCGCAAGGCATGGGCGGGCTGATGTCGATCACCGGCGCGCCGGGCGAAGGCCCGATGCGGGTCGGCATTCCCGTCGCCGACCTCAGCGCCGGCCTGTTCTGCGCCATGGGCATCCTCACCGCGCTGCTCGAACGCGAGGTCTCGGGCAAGGGCCAGTGGGTGCAAACCTCGCTGCTGCAGGCCCAAATCTTCATGCTCGATTTCCAGGCCGCGCGCTGGCTAATGGAAAAGGAGGTGGCAAAGCAGGCCGGCAACAACCATCCGACCAGCATTCCGACCGGCGTGTTCAAGACTTCCGACGGGTACATCAACATCGCCACCACCGGCGGGCGGATCTGGGAGCGCTGTGCGCAGGCGATCGGCGCGCCGGAGCTCGTCAGCAATCCCGACTACGCGACCGCGCCGGCACGCTCGAAGAACCGCGACGCGCTCAACGCCGAGATCGAGCGGCACACCATGACGAAGTCGACCGAGAGCTGGGTCCGCGAACTCAACGAGGCCGGCGTGCCCTGCGGGCCGATCTACGCCATCGACCAGATGTTCGAGGACGCCCAGGTCAAGCATCTCGGCATCGCGCAGGACGTGCCCAACGAAGAAGGCCGGCACATCCGGCTGGTCGGGCAGCCCGTGACGCTGTCGCGCACGCCGAGCAGGATGGTGGCGCGGCCGCCGGAATTCGGCGAGCAGACCGAGGAGGTGCTGAAGGAGTTCGGCTTCAGTGCGGACGAGATCGCAAGGCTCCGCGACGCCAAGGTGCTGTGAACCTCACACGCACCGTCTGCAACGACAAAGCCCGGCCGAGCCGGGCTTTGCTTCCAAGCCGAGGTAGTGTTCCGACCGAAACGCCACCACACAGCTAAGCTATTGATATCAGGAGGGATTACTCCGAAATCCTATGCGGATGTCGCCCTGGTCCCATGTGTGAACCCGATGCGTCCCAGCAAACTGTCGATCGCCGGCCAGAACAGCAGCAGAATCGCCAGCGTCGTGATCGAGCCGACCAGGCCGTTCGACCAGAACACCTTCAAAGTCCCGCCCGAACCGATCATCGACAGGCGAAACGCATCCTCGGCACGGTTGCCGAGCACCAGCGCCAGCGTGAACGGCGCCAGCGGAATGCCGATCTTCTTGAAGACGTAGCCGACGACGCCGAAGCCCAGCATCAGCCAGATGTCGAACATCGCGTTCTGAATCGCGTAGGCGCCGATCGCGCAGGACACCACGATCATCGGCGCGACCGCGGCGAACGGCACCCGCAGGATCGAGGCGAAGATCGGCACCGTCGTCAGCACCAGCACGAGACCGACGACGTTGCCGAGATACATCGAGGCGATCAGGCCCCAGACGAAGTCCTTATGCTCGACGAACAGCAGCGGACCCGGATTGAGCCCCCACACCATCAGGCCGCCAAGCAGGATCGCGGCGGTGCCCGAGCCGGGAATGCCGAGCGCCAGCATCGGCAGCAGCGCCGAGGTACCGGAGGCATGCGCCGCCGTCTCCGGCGCGAACACGCCCTCGATGCGCCCCTTGCCGAAGCTTTCGGGCTCCTTGGCGAAGCGTTTTGCCAGATTGTAGCCCATGAAGGACGCCGCGATCGCGCCTCCGGGGGTGATGCCGAGCCAGCAGCCGATGAAGGAGGAGCGCAGCAGCGTCACCCAGTATTTCGGCAGGTCCTTCCAGACGCCGAGCACGACGCGGAGCGAAATGCTGGCCGCGTGTCCCCGCAACGCCAGCCACTCCTCCATCGTCAGCAGGATCTCGCTGATGCCGAACAGGCCGATGACGGCGACCAGGAAGTTGATGCCGCGGAGCAGCTCCGGCGAGCCGAAGGTCATGCGCAGATTACCGGACACCGTATCCATGCCGATGCCGGCGAGCAGCAGGCCCAGGGACATCGAGATGACGGTCTTGTGCTTGGCCTCGCGCCCGAGACCAACGAAGGAGCAGAAGGTCAAGAGATACACCGCGAAGAACTCGGGCGGGCCGAACTTCAGCGCGAAGGACGAGATCATCGGTGCGAGGAAGGTGATCAGGAGCACCGCGACCAGCGAGCCGATGAAGGAGGACGTGAACGCAGCCGTCAACGCCTCCGCCGCCCTGCCCTGCTGGGCCATCGGATAGCCGTCGAAGGTGGTTGCGACCGACCAGGCTTCGCCGGGGATGTTGAACAGGATCGAGGTGATGGCGCCGCCGAACAGCGCGCCCCAATAAATGCAAGACAGCATCACGATCGCCGAGGTCGGATCCATCGTGAAGGTGAGCGGCAACAGGATCGCGACGCCGTTGGGGCCGCCGAGCCCCGGCAGCACGCCGACGAAGATGCCGAGCACGAGCCCGACCATCATCAGGACGAGCGTTTTCCAGGTGAGCAGGACGGCGAAGCCGTGAAGCAGGAGACCGAGAGCTTCCATCGCGTGGGCCCCGCCTAGCGGCCGAGGGCCGCTTCGAGCGGTCCCTTCGGCATGATGACGTCGAAGGCGATGTCGAAGGTGACGAACATGATCGCCGTGAACACGAAAGCGGTGAGCAGCGACTTCCACAGCGCGATCCTGCCGACGAGACGCATGAAGCCGGCGATCAGAAGAAAGCTCGCGACATAGAGGCCGAGGAACTGCGTCACCACGCAGAACAGCAGCGTCGGCACGAACACCGCCATGACGCGGCGGGCCTGCGCGTGCGTGACGAAGGTTTCGCGCGAGGAGCGACGCGCGAGGAACGCCGAGATCAGGCCGTAGAGGCTGCCGGCGCCGAGGATGACCGAGAGATAGAACGGGAAATAACCGGGCTCGGGCCCAGTCGCATCCCAGGACGCGCCGGTGCGCCAATTGTCGTAGCCGAGCGTGATGGCGAGCGCGAGCAGCAGGAGACAGACGACGATCTCGATCGTGCCGGAGGCGACGATGGAGGGCGAGTCGTCTTCGGGCGCGGTTGGATCGTCGACGACGATTTCGATATCGGTTTGGGACATGGGCGAACAACAAACGCTGCGGCTGATCCCTCTCCCGCTTGCAAGGGAGAGGTTAGAGTGAGGGGGAGTCTCCACGAGGACGGTGAAAGCTGGACTCGCGGAGAGTCCCCCTCACCCGGATTGCATCTTCGATGCAACATAGCCGAAGCTCCGCTTCGGCGTCCTCTTAAGAATGGCCGCCTAGGCCACCTATGCTCTCCCCGCAAGCGGTCGCAAGCGGAGAGCAGTGAAGAAGACAACTACTTCGCGACGAAACCGGCTTCCGTCATCAGCGACCTGTTCAGCGCATCATCCTCTTCGAGGAACTGCACCATGTCCTTGCCGGTGAGAAAGATTGGCTTCAGCGCCTGCTTCTCCATGTAGTCCTTGTATTCGGCAGTCTGCGTTACCTTGTGGAACAGATCGACATAGAAGGCCTGCTGCTCGGCCGTGACCTTGCCGGGCAGGAACATCGCGCGCAGCATCAGATACTGCACGTCGACGCCCTCCTCCTTGCAGGTCGGGATGTCGGCCCAGGACTGGGTGTCCGTCACCTTCGTCGTGTAGGAGATGCGCTCCTTGTCGAACACGCAGAGCGGACGCACCTGGCCGGCGCGCCAGACTTCGAGATTTTCGGACGGGTTGTTGACGTTGGCTTCGGTGTGGTTGCCGACCAGCTGGGTCGCGGCTTCGCCACCCGACTTGTATGGCAAATAGGAGAATTTCGCGCCGGTCTTCTGCTCCAGGAATACGGTGAGCACGTGATCCTCGCGCTTGGAGCCGGTGCCGCCCATCTTGAATGGCGAACTCGCCGCCTTCGCGGCCGCGACGAATTCCTTCACCGTCTTGGGGCCTGCGCTGTTGTCCCAGAGCACGAACTGGTCGAGCGCGACCACAGAGACCGGCGTCAGCTCACGCCAGTTGAACGGGATCTTCGCCGACAGCGGCAGCATGTAGATCAGGGAATAGGCGATCAGCACCTTGTTCGGATCGCCCTCGCTGGATTTCATGTACATCAGCGCTTCCGCGCCCGAGGCGCCGCCCTTGAGCGAGACGACCATCGGCTGCTTCATCAGATTGTTCTTCTGGATCGCGGCCTGCATCATCCGGGCCATCTGATCGGAGGCACCACCCGCGCCCGCCGCCACCACGATCTCGACGGGTTTGGTCGGCTCCCAGCCGGCAAAAGCCGGCGTGCCCAACAACAGCGCCGCAGCGGCGCCGACGGCCTTCACTGGAATTCGCACGAGTTTCGTTCCCCCTGGTTCTTATTGGCTTTGTGACGCCGGAGAATTTATCGATGCATTGTGCGGGCTAATACTCACGAGTTCAAGCAGGCGGACATTCCGCCGCATATGACTTTCGACTGACCAAGCGGGACGCCGCTGAGGCGCTACTTGCCCTTCCAGACCGGCGCCCGCTTGTTGAGAAACGCATCCATGCCTTCGCGGAAGTCTTCGCTCATATAGGCTTTCAGGATCAGGTCCTCGCCCTCTTCGCGCGACAGCGTGCGGCGGATGCGACGCACCGCTTCCTTGGTTGCTTCCAGCGTCAGCGGCGCATGGCTGGCGACGAGCTTTGCGGTCTCGTCGGCGCGGCGCTGCAGCGTCTCGACGTCGGGCACGACCTCGTTGAGCAGGCCGAGGGCCAGCGCCTCCTGCGCCTCGACGAGGCGCGCCTTGAAGATCAGATCCTTGGTGCGGGCAGGCCCGACCAGCGCGACGACGCGGCTGATGTTGGACATCGACAGGCAATTGCCGAGCGTGCGCGCGATCGGAAAGCCCATCCGCGTCGTCTCGGTGCCGATGCGGAGATCGCAGCAGGCCGCGATGCCGGCACCGCCGCCGGTGCAGGCCCCGGCGATGGCCGCGATCACCGGCACGCGGCACTGCTCCAGCGTGCCGAGCACGCGGTCGATGCGGGCCTCGTAGTCGAGCGCGTCCTGCGCGGTCTTGAAGGCGCGAAATTGCGAGATGTCGGTGCCGGAGGCGAACGCCTTGTCGCCGGCGCCGGTCAGGATCAGTGCCTTGATCGAACGGTCGGCGTTGATCTCCTGGCAGATCTCCGCCATGCGGTCATACATGGCGAAGGTCATGGCGTTGCGCGCTTGCGGGCGGTTGAAGGTGATCCGCGCGATGCCGTCCTGGACGGAGTAGAGCAGGTCTTCGTTGGCAGTCGGTGCGTTCATCGCGCGCTCACTTTCTTTACTTCAGTTCGTTCGCCCTTAAGCGCCCGGATCCCTAAGCGACTTGGGCCTTGGTCATCGGCACCACGTCGCGTCCCTTCAGGACGTCCATGGCCGCCAGCACGCCGCCGCTCCGATGCGGGATCTTTGCAAGATCGAGACCCATCTCGACACCAGCGAGGGTGCCCATCAGCATCAGATCGTTGAAATGGCCGATATGGCCGATGCGGAACACCTTGCCCTTGACCTTGTTCAGGCCGGTGCCGAGCGACATGTCGAAGTTTTCCAGCACCACCTTGCGGAAGGCGTCGGCGTCGTGACCCTCGGGCACGCGCACGCCGGTCAGCGCCGGCGAATGCGCGGCCGGATCGGCGCATTGCGTCTCCAGGCCCCAGACCTTGACGGCGGCGCGAGTCGCTGCACTGTGGCGCTTGTGTCGGGCCCAGACATTCTCCAGCCCCTCCTCCTCGAGCATCTTCACGGCTTCGCGCAGGCCGTAGAGCAGATTGGTCGCGGGCGTATAGGGGAAGGTGCCGAGCTTGTTGAAGCTGATGACCTCCTGCCAGTCCCAATAGGAGCGCATGCCCGGATTGGCCTTGGCAACGGCGAGCGCCTTTTCCGAGATGGCGTTGAAGCCAAGCCCCGGTGGCAGCATCAGGCCCTTCTGGGAGCCCGCGACCGAGACGTCGATGCCCCAGGCATCGTGCTCATATTCCATCGAGCCGAGGCCGGAGATGGTGTCGACCATCAGCAGCGCCGGATGTTTTGTGCGGTCGAGTATCTTGCGCACCTCCAGCGGCGGCGTCACGCAGCCGGTCGAGGTCTCGTTGTGGACGACGCAGACCGCCTTGATGGCGTGCTGCTTGTCCGCGGCAAGGCGCTTCTCGATCTCGGCGAGGTCGGCGCCATGGCGCCAGTCGCTCGGGATGAAGTCGATGTCGAGCTTGAACTTGTCGGCGATGCCGCGCCAGAGCACGGCGAACTGGCCGGTCTCGCACATCAAGACCTTGTCGCCGGGCGCGAACACATTGACCATCGCCGCTTCCCACGCACCGGTGCCGGACGAGGGGAAGATGATCACGGGCTGCTTGGTGCGGAACACCCGCTGCATCGCAGCGAGGACGGCAAAACCGAGCTCGGCGAACTCCGGACCGCGATGGTCCAGCGTCGGCATGTCCATCGCCCGCAGCACCCGATCGGGCACGTTGGTCGGTCCTGGAATCTGTAAGAAATGCCTTCCAGTATGCACGGTCATCGGCGTCCTTCCCGGTCTAGCCTTGGTTTGGTGGGCGCCGAATAGCACCATTTGACCGGCTTGTCCCCTCCTCCAAAAGAGGACGCCCGTGGATCGTGGGCCGGCCCGTCTGCCATTCGCTCCCACCGCGACCACCCTTACGTGCCGGCGATCTTCAGATGCGGCGAGGCGTTGCCTTGGGGACGCTGCTCCAAGAGCTTCATCGCGACATCGACACCGCCGGAGCGATGTGGCACGCCGGCGACCGACAGACCCATCTCGACGCCGGTGAGCGCGCCGAGCAACGTCAGCGCGTTGCATTCGCCGAGATGCCCGATGCGGAAGACTTTTCCGGCGACCTTCGAAAGCCCAGAGCCGAGCGACATGTTGTAATTGTCGAGCACCACTTTCCGGAACTGGTCGGCATCATGGCCGGGCGGCATCAGCACCGCGGTCAGCACCGGCGAGAATTCCGACGGCTCCTGGCAGAGCACTTCGAGCCCCCAATGATGGACGGCGGCGCGCGTCGCGGCGGCAAGCCGCTGATGCCTGGCGAATACGTTGTCGAGCCCTTCCTCGAGCAGCATCGCGATCGCCTCGCGCAGGCCGTAGAGCAGATTGGTCGCCGGCGTATAGGGGAAGAAGCCTTTTGCGTTCGGCTTGAGCATCTCCTCCCAGTCGAAATAGGAGCGCGGCATCCTGTTGGTCTTGGACGCGGCCAGCGCCTTCTCCGAGATCGCGTTGAAGCCGAGGCCGGGCGGCAGCATAAAACCCTTCTGCGAGCAGCTGACGCTGACGTCGACCTTCCACTCGTCGTGGCGATAGTCGACCGAGCCGAGCGAGGAGATGGTGTCGACCATCAGCAGTGCGGGATGGCCCGTGCGGTCGATTGCGGCGCGGATCTCGGCGATGCGGCTGGTCGCGCCGGTCGAGGTCTCGTTGTGCACGACCATGACGGCCTTGATCGCGTGCGCGGTATCCCCAGCGAGCTTCGCCTCGATCACCGCCGGATCGGCGCCGCGGCGCCAGTCGCCCGGGATGAAATCGACCTCGATGCCGAAACGGCCGGCCATCTGCCGCCACATCGTGGCGAAATGGCCGGTCTCGACCATCAGCACTTTGTCGCCCGGCGACAGGGTGTTGACGATGGCGGCCTCCCAGGCGCCGGTCCCCGACGAGGGGAAGATCACCACGGGTCCCTTGGTCTGGAAGATCTTCTGGCTGCCTTCGAGCACGGTGCGGCCAAGCTCGCCGAACTCCGCGCTGCGGTGATCAATGACAGGCATGTCCATGGCGCGCAGGATGCGCTCGGGGACCGGGCTCGGGCCGGGAATCTGCAGGAAATGGCGTCCCTGATGCATGAAGACCTCCTTGTCGGCGGTAATGGACCGGCTTCTTGCATCGTTTTGCATTCATTTTTTGTCTCTTCAATCGAAATTTGGTATTCGATTGTGGACGGTCGACGCGACCAAACGGGCAAACTACTGTGCTGCAAATGAAATCAACGATTCCCGACACCGGAGCTCCGATCACCCCGCCCGACGCGAATGGCCGCGACCGCCAGGAGGCGTCGCTTCACGGCGAGATCCTGCTGCGGCTGCGCGACTATGTGGTCGAGGGCAACATCCCCGCGGGCGGGCGCGTTCCCGAGCGGCAGCTCTGCGAGATGCTCGGCATCTCCCGCACGCCCTTGCGCGAGGCCTTGAAGGTACTCGCCGCCGAGGGGCTGATCGAGCTGCTACCCAACCGCGGCGCGCGGGTGCGCCAACTCAGCCGGCGCGACCTGGAGGAGCTGTTCGATGTCATGGCGGGACTGGAAAGCCTGGCCGGGCGCCTCGCCTGCGAGACCATCACCGATGCCGAGATCACCGCGATCGAGCAGCTGCATTACGAAATGTACGGCCACTACCTGCACCGCGACATGCACGGCTATTTCCAGGCCAACCAGCGCATTCACGAAAGCATCGTCGCGGCCGCCCGTAACGAGACGCTGAAGACCGCCTACGCCAATTTTGCCGGCCGCATTCGCCGCGTCCGCTACTCCGCCAATTTCGCCCGGAAGCGGCAGCGTTGGGCGGAGGCGATGCGCGAGCACGAGGCCATCCTCGATGCACTGCGCCGCCGCGCCGGCAGCGAGCTCAGCGACATCTTGTTCCAGCACCTGCGCAACAAGCGGATGGCGGCGATCGAGCACCTGACCGAGCCCCAAGAGGGCGCACAGGCATCGCCCTAAGACCCGATCAGCTTGCTCATTTTGAATTCATAATGTAACCGGCAAACGCAAGAGTGAATAATCCGCTGGGCGGAACGCCCCTGTGGATCACCTCGGGATCAGGGATGACCAACGCCTCCTCGCTCGAACGACGCCTGCGCGCGGAAATGACCGGCGACGTCCTGTTCGACCGCTTCAGCCGCGGCCGCTACGCCACCGACGCCTCGTTCTACCAGATCATGCCGGCCGGCGTGGTGGTGCCCCGGACCATGGACGAGGCCTTGCTGTCGCTGGCGATTGCCCGCGACGAGGGGGTGAAGGTGACCCCGCGCGGCGGCGGCACCTCGCAATGCGGCCAGACGGTCAATGACGGTTTGGTGGTCGATCTCTCCAAGCACCTGAACCGGATCCTGTCGCTCGATGTCGAGGGCCGAACCTGCGTCGTCGAGCCCGGCATCGTGCTCGACGACCTCAACCGTCAGCTCAAAAAGCACGGCCTGTGGTTTCCCGTGGACGTTTCCACGGCCTCGCGCGCCACCATCGGCGGCATGGCCGGCAACAATTCCTGCGGCGGCCGCAGCTTGCGCTACGGCACCATGCGCGACAACACCCTCTCGATGGAGGCATCGCTCGCTGATGGCACGCTGAGCCGCTTCGGCGAGGTGTCGCGCGATCTCTCCGACGTTGATGCGCCCGACAGCACCCGCGCCCTATTCCGCGACATGCTCGATCTCGGCACACGCGAGGCCGAGGAGATCGCGGCACGCTTCCCGAAAGTGCAGCGCCGGGTCGGCGGGTACAATCTCGATGCGCTGGTGCCCCGCAATGCGCCGAACAACATGGCGCATCTCTTGGTCGGCTCGGAAGGTACCCTCGCCTTCACCACCAAGGTCGAGCTGAAGCTGTGGCCCGTGATCCGCAACAAGGCGCTCGGCGTCTGTCACTTCGGCAGTTTTTACGAGGCGATGGATGCGGCCCAGCACCTCGTCAAGCTCAAGCCGATCGCGGTCGAGCTGGTCGACCGCACCATGATCGCACTCGGCCGCGACATCGCGATGTTTCGTCCGATCATCTCCGCGGCGATCAAGGGCGATCCGGACGCGGTATTGGTGGTCGAGTTCGCGGAAGAGGACCAGGCGGACAATCTCTTGCGCCTCAAGCAGCTCACCGAAATGATGGGCGATCTCGGCTTCGGCTGGAGCAACGACACGCGCAAATGGGGCGGCGTGGTCGAGATCACCGAGCCGGCGCTGCAGAGCGGCATTGCCGATTTCCGCGCCGCCGGCCTCAACGTCATGATGTCGATGAAGCAGGAAGGCAAGCCGGTCTCCTTCGTCGAGGACTGCGCCGTGCCGCTGCCGCATCTCGCCGATTATACCGCACGGCTGAACGAAGTGTTTGCCAGGCACGGCACCAGCGGCACCATGTATGCGCACGCCTCCGAGGGCTGCCTGCATGTGCGCCCGGTGCTGAATTTGAAGCTGGAGAAGGACGTCAAGGCGATGCGGGCCATCGCCGAAGAGGCCTTCGCGCTGGTGCGCGAGTACAAAGGCTCGCATTCGGGCGAGCATGGCGACGGCCTGGTGCGCTCCGAATTCCACGAGACCATGTTCGGCGAGCGTCTCGTTGCCGACTTCAGGGAGGTGAAACGGCGCTTCGATCCCAAGGGCGTCCTCAACCCCGGCAAGATCGTCGATGCGCCCAAGATGGACGACCGCTCGCTGTTCCGCTTCAAGCCCGACTATCGCGTCGGCGAGCTGAAGACGAAGCTCGACTGGTCGGCCTATCCCGGCGCCGGCGGCGGCTTCCAGGGCGCGGTCGAGATGTGCAACAACAACGGCGCCTGCCGCAAGCTGGAGGGCGGCGTGATGTGTCCCTCCTACCGCGCGACGCGCAACGAAAAGGACGTCACGCGAGGACGTGCAAACACGCTGCGTCTCGCGATCTCCGGCCAGCTTGGCCCCGATGCGCTCGCGTCCGACGAGATGATGGAGACTTTAAAACTCTGCGTCTCCTGCAAGGCCTGTCGCCACGAATGCCCCACGGGCGTCGACATGGCCAAGATGAAGATCGAGGTGCTCGCGGCGCGGGCCGCCAGCCACGGCCTGACGCTGCGCGACCGCCTGGTCGGCTACCTCCCGCGCTATGCCAGCCTTGCTTCGCGCTTCGCGCCGCTGGCGAATTTGCGCAACCGCAGCCCGCTGCTGCGAAAGCTGTTTGAGCGCTTTGCCAACATCAGCGCGCGCCGGGCGCTACCCGCGTTCCGTAGCGACGTGTTCGTGCCGCCGGCCGAAAGCGTCGGGCCGGAAAGCGGCCGCGAGGTCGTGCTGTTCGCCGACACCTTTAATCGCATCTATGAGCGCGAGAACCTGGACGCCGCGCTGCGCGTGCTCACGGCTGGCGGCTATCGCATTCACATGCCGAAGCCTGCAAACGGCAGCCGCCCTTTGTGCTGCGGTCGCACGTTCCTCTCGGCAGGTCTCGTCGACGAAGCCAAAGCCGAGCTCGACCGGCTGGTGTCGGTCTTCGCGCCCTTCGCCGCGCGCGGCGTGTCGATCGTGGGCCTGGAGCCGAGCTGCCTCCTGACGCTGCGCGACGAGCTCGCATCGCTGCGCAAGGACAACGACGCCAAGGCCGTCGGCGCCCACGCGCTGACCTTCGAGGAGTTCCTGGTGCGCGAGGCCGAGGCCGGACGGCTGCAATTGCCGCTCGGGACCGTCGCGGACAAGGCCGTGGTGCACGGCCATTGCCACCAGAAATCCTTCGGCGCGTTCAAGCCGGTCGAGCAGGTGCTGCGGCTCGTCCCCGGCCTTGCGGTCGAGACCATCGAATCGAGCTGTTGCGGCATGGCCGGCGCCTTCGGCTACGGCGCAGACACCTACGATGCCTCGATCGAGATGGCCGAGCTGTCGCTGCTGCCGGCCGTCCGGCGTGCGGATCAGAATACGCTGGTCGTCGCCGACGGCACCTCCTGCCGCCATCAGATCCGCGACGGCACGCAGCGCGAGGCCCTTCACGTCGCGCGCGTGCTGGCGATGAGCCTCGATCGCGCCGAAACCGATTCCACTTCTCCAGCTGCAAAGGAAACCAGCCATGGCTGACCTCACGCTCGACATCGCCCGCAAGATCCTCGACGCCGCTTTCGCAAAATCCGCCGAGCTGAAGCTCAAGCCGCTGGTCGTCACCATTCTCGACGCGCGCGGCGTGCTCAAGCTCGCCGCCGCGCAGGACGGCACCAGCCTGATGCGCGCCGAGATCGCCCACGGCAAGGCCTATGGCGCCCTCGCCATGGGCATGGGCTCGCGGGCGCTATTCCAGCGCGCGCAGGAGCAGGCCTATTTCATCGACGCCGTGAACACGATTGCGAAGGGCGCACTGGTGCCTGTTCCCGGCGGCGTGCTCATCATGGACGGCACGACGCTGATTGGCGCGGTCGGCGTCTCCGGCGACACCTCCGACAATGACGAGGCCTGCGCGGTGGCGGGCATCCAGGCGGCGGGGTTGAAGGCGAACGCGGGGTAGCGGTCTGCATCCAGGCTACAAGGTCGTTCGCTGCCCGCAGCGGAAAGGTCTCTGGATTTGCTTCGCTCCGCTCGCCATGACGAGCTGGTGGCACGCTCTCACTACACTTTCGTTGTCATCGCCCGGTCTGATGTTCAGCCCGGGGACATGACCGACGGGTGTTCGGGGACATAGCCGACACATCATAGTGCTGGGATTTGGCAGTAAAGGAGGCCAAGTCCATGCCCTGGCGAGAGGTGTCGGTGATGGATCAGCGGCGGGAGTTCGTGCGGCTTGCGATGCAGGAGGGAGCGAACCGGCGGGAGCTCTGCCGGCGGTTCAATATCCATC